>Ga0190310_1000557_pt1 | contig 12351 bp, 14 predicted proteins | sample 48700778_MG_FD_165059 | JGI IMG/M metagenome (GOLD analysis project Ga0190310, IMG submission 165059) | Hydrothermal vent sediment bacterial communities from Southern Trench, Guaymas Basin, Mexico - 4870-07-7-8_MG | ecosystem: Environmental > Aquatic > Marine > Hydrothermal vents > Sediment ... | reverse complement strand
GGTAAAACCTTATAATGCAATTGAAGACCACTTATTATCTATCTTTCAGGATTATATTGAGCGAATTCCTAATGAAGAGTTTGGTTTATCTGCACTGAAAAAGGTTGAAGAAGAAATTACAAAATATGCAAATACACTTGTTAAAAATCTCAGAGATATAAAGAAAGAGGAAAGAATAGAGGCAAAGGAAGCCAGGAAGACTAAGTATATTGAACTTCTTGGAAATCAACTTCATGTTACGCTTCGTATTTTGAAAGATTTGCCTTTCATCATAAAAGAAAGAGAGGGTATTGTTCCTCCAAGTAAAGAGATTTACAAGAGAATTCGTGATATTAATGAAAGTTATGCAAATGCATTTGCTCAAAAGCTTGGAGTGTCTGAAATAATTAATAATTTTGTTGATTGGTATGCTACACTTGTAGCTACTTCTCGTGGACATAGATTAGAAACAAAAGAAGGTAAGCAGGCTTTTATAAGTATAGCGAAAAATGTAGATGATATACTCCAACCTCTCATTACTCCAGAAAACGCTTATTCTATTGTTCCAGATGTTTTATTCTTCCCTAAGGATTTGGAAAGCCTTAATACAGATAGACCTAATGGTTACATTATATTGAGTTTTGGAGAGACTGGAGAGGCAAGGCTTCTAAAACTCAAAGATTTCTTATCTGATACTCTTAAAGAGGACATTCCTATTAGACGATTTTTTACTGATAGACTTGACTTGGTTGTTCCTGAGAAAAGGAAGTTTGTCATTGTAGATGCAGAGAATTTCAGGAATTTCTTAGAGGGTAAAGAAGACTTGGAGATTTTAGAGCCTGAGGCAATTGGACTTCCAACTTTGAGAGGAAAATCTCCGATTAAGAGGCTCTGGGATACTTATGTAAAGGCAGTTGTAAAGATTACTGATAAAGAAAAATTTCCTAAGATTCTTGACTTATCTGATGAGCCTTTAAATACTTTTGCAGAGAATTTTGATAGAAATATCATTAAGACTAAGGAGGAACTTTCCCAGCATAGAGATATTTCTTATTTTCTCAGAAATCCTGCTGAATATGTAAAGGCAAGACTTCTTGAAATGATTGAGGCAAGCGATGTAAATAGGCAAATTGATGAGGCATATTCTAAATTGATTGAAGGCTTGAGAAGTGAAGATGCTTACTATAGAACTATTGAGATGGCTAAGAAAGACCCGCTTATTCTCAGTGAACCAGTAAAGATGTTCCAATTTATGAAAAGTGTTGTTGCTAAAGCTCTTGGAGAAGAAGTTGGCATTATTGTAGGAAATGAATATAGTCCAGTTGTAGCTTATATGAGGAAGGCTCTCGGAGTTCCTTTTTCTGGGTTTGCTCTGAGGCTTGGAGATAGAAGATATATAGGAATTGTCTTCGGAGAAAAGTCTAATGGTCTTATTACGTTTGGACACGAATTATATCACTTGATTGAGCCTCTCCTTTCTGAGACAGACAGAAGACTTCTTTATTCAAAATTCAAGAATACAGAAGAAATAGCTGAGGCATTTGGAAATTACATCTTTCATAAATATCAGCCTCCTTCTTTTCTCAAGAGAATTTTTGACAAGATGATTTCTATTATTGACAGGATAAGGAATGCTCTTAAGGGGCTGGGTTTCGTCAGTGCTTACGATATATTTGATAAGATTTATGCTGGAAGGCTTGCCAGAGAATATAAATCTCCAGAAGAAATCCCTCTTGCTTATTTCACTGATGTTTGGGACATAGCTAAAAGAATAAGAGATGATTTTAATAATGAGGAATTTGAAATCGCTTTCAGAACCAAACTCAGTGAAGCACAGGATAAGTTTGTGGAATTCTTCAAAGAGAATGCTCCTTACAGATTAAGAGAATGGCTACAGAGAACATTTGGAGGTAAGGTAGAGGCTGTTTCCAAAGAGGAAAGAGAATTTCGTAGAAAGTATTTTGGTAAGGAGAAAAATCCAATCTTCCGTAAGTTCTACAATGTAGCTATTTATCCGAAGTATCATGATATTTTAACTGTCTTCCATAACTATTATTCTGAAAGTGTTGGCAGAGTGAATGAGACGACCATGAGACCTTTACAGGAATTTCTTAACTCTCTTGAAAATCTCAAAAAAGAAAATCCTGAGCTTCATGATATGGCTCAGAAGCTTATCTGGTATTACAATGCGGAAGGAAGGTATCCTCTTGAATTTGAGAAAGAAGTCAGAGAAATGCATCCTGATTTATCTGCAAGCGACATTTCCACATTGAAAGATATTATTGACAAGGCAAAGAATTATTATGACATAGAAGCCGTTATGACTTTTTCTGCTATGTTTGATATTGGATGGATTAAGCTGAGAGGGCTTTTAAATACATTTGAGAAAATGAACTATATCTCTGGAGATGTCAAGAACAGGCTCCTTACTATGTTAACTCACATAAGAACTGAGGCTCACGATAAACTGTTTAGGCTTTATGACTATAAAGTAGAAGGAGTTTTAGATGAAACTACTGGCAGAGAAAGGTTTAGAAGAGTTGCTATTAATGACATGAGACATGAGCCAGAGAAGCTTTGGTATCAGTATCGTGATGAAATTTTGAAAATGTTTGGAGGAGACCCAGAAAAATACAAGAAGGAAGGAGACTTGTCCGATTTGAGTAAAGAACATCAGGAAGTTTTCAGGACAATTGAAGCCTTTATGACTAATAATCTTGTTAAGGCTACTTACACTCTTAAAGGACTTGATGAAAGTTTTTATACTCCTCTCGTAAGGCAGAATGGAGACTATGAGGTCAGATTATTTGTGAAATATACAGACAAAAGAGGAAGACAGAAATATGTAGAAATTGGTTATTGGGATACTGATAGGAGAAAGAGTGACTTTGCACAGAAGAATGAACTTCTGAAGATTTATAAAGCTGTCAAAGAAGGACTTGAGAAAGAGAAAGAAGTGATGGAATTTAGAACTGAAGACTGGCACAGAAGCGAAAAATCTTTATCTGATTTTATTATTGGAGAAACTATACAGAAAGGTAAAACTCCAGACTATATTATCATGGTTGGTAAGAAACCTCCGAAAGCTGAAAGAACCATTGATAAAATGTCTCCTTATGAGGCATTTGATTTCATTAGAAGTCTTGCTTTGAGAACTGATGACCCAGAGGCACAGAAATTACTAAGAGATGTCTTCCCACAAGCTCTTTATTCTATGTATGCAGATGTTGCTTATGCTCTTGCAAGAAGACTTCATAGAAGATTGTTACCAGCAGAGTTCTCTCAAAGAGTTATTGAAGGATATAGAAAAGATGTCATTGATGTTACAAAGGAATATCATATCAGAATGACTGGAAGTCTTGTAAATAAATTTTTCTTAAATAGAGTATTAGAAGCTTATGAAAGTCCACAGCTTAAGGATTTATTCATTGAAGACCCAGAGCTTAAATCTCTTATAGATAAATATGTTGAAGCTACCACTGCTCCTCATGTTCCTCTTGCCTCATTTGTTTACAAAGTAAGAGCCTTAACTGCTATGTATTATCTTGGCTACCGTGTATCTTCTGCTTTTATTAATCTTACAAACCTCGTTACTACGTTTCTTCCCGAACTTTGTCAAGTTATTGCTATGTCTTCTACTGCTCGTAGTCCAGCAGAATTGATAAATCAATTAACGAGATTTCTGCCTAAGCTTGAGGTTGCTGGAAGAATGGAGTATAGAATTAGACCTACAAAGTATCTTACATCAATTCCAACAGGTCTCAAAGAAATCTTTTATGACACTCTTAAAGACTTGAAAATGTATCTGAAGAAAGGGTGGCTTAAAAGGGATTTATCGGGAGTAGATATAGAAAAAGCAATTCGTGATGGAGCTTCTGACATTGATATAGATACCTTAAGAGTAATTCAAGATTTGATAAATCATGGAAAGATAGAAAGTTCTTTCTATCAGATGTTAAGAGAAGAAGGAATGAATCTGTTTGGTAAAACTATGCATTATGTCTTTGGCTCATCTATGTTTATGTTCAAGTATGCTGAATCTTTAGGTAGATTAATAGCCACTATAGCGATTTCCAAACATTTACTTCCAAGAGATGTAAATGTAAATGTTGTGAGCGAAGTGGCAAGATACATAGTAGAAAGAACTTTTATGGATTATTCCAGAGCTAATCGTCCTTATTGGGCTAATCCAGGAACTCCGTTTGGAGCTATAATGTCCTTACCTATTACCTTGAAAGGATTTATTGCTAATCTATTTGGCTTATATGTTGACTGGATAGGAAGGAGAGAGTTTGAGAAATTGGCACTTTCTTTCCTTATGTTTGGGGTTCTTGGCGGATTGAAGGCAATGCCCTTCTTTGATGATATAGCAGATGTCTTTGAAAGATTGTCTGGTAAACCGCTGAGATTGATGGTTTATAATACTCTCAGCAAGTTGGGAGGAGAATCCGTTGCTGACCTTGTTACAAGGGGAGTTCCTTGTGCCGTAGGACTTGCTGATTTATCTTCTTCCTTAAAAGTTGAAGCTCCAATTCCTAAAGGCACATCATTTGACGCATTGGCGGATATATTCCTGGGAGTTTATAAAGGAGTATATCAGCGTGGTTTAATAGGAGGAAGGGAATTATTAGAAGGATTGAGAGACTTATTAACAGGGCCAAGGGGTGTGGCAGATGAAGAAATAGTAGCTGGTCTATCTTACTTACTTCCTATGGGATTATCTATGTTCTTCCAATCTGGATTACTGGCTACAGAAGGATTGAGAACAAGATACGGTAAACCAATCATTGAAGCGGAGACAGGAGAACCTTATAAGTTGACTGGACTTGAAATCGTATTGAGGTCTCTTGGATTTAGACCAGTAAGTCTTGCCAAGATTCAGGATGATAGATATTTTGGTATGAGGATAGAAAGAGCCTTCAACGAATGGAGAAAGAAACTTTATGAAAAGTATCGTCGTGCTGATAATTACGAGGATTTAAGGGAAGTATTAGAGGACATAGAAGAGTTTAATGAGAAAGTTCTTGAATATCATGGTCTCATTCCTCCAATTAGAGCAAGAGGAATAAGAAGGGCAACCCAGCCTGTCATTGAAAGGTATAGGGAATTGACTAAGATTCCGTCTTTATTTTAATTGTGGGAACATCTTCCTCTCTTCTTAATCCTTCTTGCTTCAGAATAACAAGTTGTTGAGTTTCAATTGGTTTTTCTTTGATATGTCCTGTTATCTTTGCAAGCAGTTGTAAAGCTCCAATTCTCTCAGAAGGACGCACTTTTTTATCTTCAATTATCTCCTTTAGCTTCTCTACAAAATAATCCTGTGTTATTGCATTTCTGAAGGAAATCAAATCTTGAGTATATTGTATGGCTCTCTGGACATCCTCTCTTTGCAGATACTTGTAAGCAGTCCTGATTTTTATCCCAAGCATTTTTGCCGTCTTACTTATATCCAGAGTAGTGCAGAATACTTCTACAAATTTTCTCCTCTTTGGAGACAGCTTTTTGATGTATTTCTCCTTTTCTACCAATTCCTCTAAGTTATAACCTAAGAAATTCATTTCTCCTCCTTTGAAAGCGATTTCAATTCCTTTTCATATAAAATATCTTCTGGAGTTTTTTTGTAAACAAAGAAGTCGTCCTCTACTTCTGATAGATAAAGAGGATTGAATGAAACTCCGTCCTCCTTCATTCTTTGTTTTTGTTTGGCTGAATATTTTACTGGAGCATGCTGTCTGAATACAAAATTTTTTAAATTCCATTTTAGCATGAGGTATACAAATGTGGACAGTTCAGCTCGGCTCGGATTGTAATAGTCAAGTGCTTTATCTATAATCAGGTAGCTTTCATTGAAAAGTTCCATCAATTCTATGTTGTGAAATCTCTCTGAGATTTTCGTTGCGATTTTCAATGCCATTGGTAAGAAACTATTTATTATCTTACTTTTTATTTCCTTTCTCTTTAAAATTTTCCATCTCCAATACAGCTTTCTCAGTTCTCTCTTATTTATCTGATATTTTGCCAGTTCTTGATAAAAGTCCATTTAATAGTTCTAAGAAATCCTTAAGCCTCATCATCACAATGCTATTCTCATACCTTCTCCCCCTTTTGTGGACTATCACTAAACATTTCCTTCCTTTGAACTCTTTTTTATCTTTATGCTTTTCTACCTGCTCAAGCCATTTTTCTCCTACGAACTTTGCTTTATCTTTGACTTCTACAATAAAATGTTCTGTAAGAACATCTACTTTCCCGAGAATACCTATATCGAGACCATTCAGCTTTTCGGCAATCTTTTTCTGTGCTCTTTTCGCTCTTTGCCTATTCTTTTTTGCTCTCTTTCTTTTTTCTTCATTGAGGTTCATACCTTTAATTTAATGCAAAATCTCTTTTTGTCAAATTTGTTGACAAAACTTTTTATTTAAATTATTTTATTTAAAAGTTTTCAAAAAATTTTTTCGGCGGGGGTTGACAAAACCTTTTTTTGTGGTATAATATTATTAAGATGAAAATCCTCCACCCAGCCGAAATAATCAACCCGACCGTTGTGATGTTTTACAAAAAATGTCTCATTGACAATGGTTATCCTTTGAAATTCAGGAAGAGCTATTCGAAAAAGCTGAAAGAATTAGAAAAAAAGTTTGGTAAGGAGGCGGAGGAGAGAATTAAGTGGATGACTAAATTTTATGAGGAAATAAAAAATGAGTTTTCCTATTTTCCAATTACAAAATTAGATTTTCCTCATCCAGATTTATTTTTCAATGACAAAATCTGGGAGTTTACAAAAACTCTTATTCCAAAGAAAAAACTTGAATTTGCAATTTATAAAGAGCTTGTGCCAGAGATAATAAAAGCTGTAGAAAATAAAGACAAAAAGAAAATATATTCTTATCTGGAGAGAGGTTATGAAAAAAAGAAACTGTTTGCAACAATCATCAAAGTCTATGAGTTGCTCGGGAAAACTCCCGATGAGATATTCAAAGAGATATATGCTTACTTTAAAAGTTATCAACGGAAGAATTGAGATTTTGACTGAATGTGAATACTGTCCATTTAAAAATGAGTGCAATAAACAATGTGAAAAAATATACTGCGGATAAGGAGGTGTGGCGTGAATTTCTTGGATAAATTTGACGCAACAATAAGAGGTGTGTTCCCATTAATCCATATTTATTCAAGCGAATATGATAGAGTTCTCTATGACATTGTAAATTACTTCTTTAATAGGACTTCTTTTGGCTTTACGGTTGGAATTTATAATTCGGCAAAAGGAGTGAAAGCGATTTCAGATGGAAGCACGCTCAATTCTTATCAAGGAGAATATATTCCAGGAACAGCAGATATTGAGGGAGCTTTGAGAATTCTTCTTGAAAAAAGTGAGGCGGTCTTTATTTTCAGAAATCTTGATTTATATCTTCAGGATTATTTCAGAAAGCCAAAGTTGATTGACCTCCTTTATACAATTTACGAAGTAGGCATCTCTTCAAGAATTTTTGTCATAAACATCTCTTCTTATCCTGTTGCTCCAGAGCTCAAGAACTATTTCGTTGCTATTGATTATCCTTTACCTGATGAGACTGAGATTAAGAAGATTATCAAGGAATTCTTAGAGCCTTATGAGAATGTAAAAGTGGATAGAAAAACTTTGAATATGGCAGTCAACTTATGTAAAGGGATGTCAAAAGCAGAAATTGAGGGAGCTTTATCCATATCCCTTGTTACTAAAAAGAAAATAGACTTAGACATCCTTAGAGAGGAAAAGGCAAGGATTGTAAAAAAGACAGGGTTGCTTGAGTGGATTGAAGAAGTGCCTCCAATTGATGATATAGGAGGCTTAGATAATTTAAAGGACTGGTTCAGAAAGATTGCTTATGCTTTCAAGAATCCAAGTAAAGCAAGTAAATATGGATTGAAAGTTCCTAAAGGATGTCTTCTTACAGGAATTCCAGGAACAGGTAAGACCCTATCTGCAAAAGCAATAGCTTCTTTATTTGAAGTTCCTCTATTTCGTCTTGATGTTGCAAGACTTTATGGCTCTCTTGTAGGAGAGACAGAAAGAAATGTAAGAGAGGCTCTATCTCTTATTGATGCAATGTCTCCGTGTGTCGTAATAGTTGATGAGGTTGAGAAAGCGATTTCAGGAATACATAGCTCTTCTTACTCTGATAGCGGGGTAACCTCAAGACTTGTCGGCTCACTTCTTTATTACTTGCAAGAGAAAAAATCTCATTCCTTCTTTGTATGCACTTCAAATGATATATCCCTACTTCCTCCAGAGTTTTTGAGAAAAGGAAGATTTGATGAAATTTGGTATGTAGGATTACCGAATGAAATAGAGAGAGAATATATTTGGAAAATTCATTTAAAGAAAACTGGAAGAGATTGGAAAAATTACAATTTGAATTTATTTGTCTCTCAATCTGAAGGCTTCACTGGAGCAGAGATTGAAGCAGTAATTCAGGAAACTCTCTATCACTGCTTTTATGAAGATAGAGAGCCTACTGATGAAGATTTTCTGCATTATATTTCAAAAACCACTCCTTTATCTACTCTTGAAAAAGACAAAATCAGGAGGCTCGAAGAATGGGCAAAAACTTCACAAATAAAAAGAGCCAATCTTGTCGTGCCAGCTCGAAAGCCAGAAAAAATCAAGGCTACAAAGAAAATTTTAAATTAGGGGTTGACAAAACCTTTTTTTGTGGTATAATATTATTAAAAAGCTCTCAAAAGGAGGTGTGGCAATGAAAAGAAAAATTGACCTCAGAAAAAAAGAGGAAGTAATGCAGAAAAAAAGAATTCTCCAGATGATTGATGAATACGGGAAAGTGAATGAGCAGTTGAAAGAACTTCAGGTTAAGAGAGAGGAGATTAGAAAAGAACTCATTGACAAGCTTGGATATGGTGTTCATCACGGAGCAGAATATACTATTGAGATAACGGAGAAAAGAGACCCTATTATTGATGTTCTAAAGGTTTATAAGAGGCTCGGTTTGAAAAGGCTTCTCAAAGTCGTCTCTGTATCTATTACAGCTCTGAGAAAATATCTCACTCGTCCAGAGATAGAAGAATTAACAGAGGATTATAGAGTTTCTCCTATGGTAATTTGCAGGAGGAAATAATGATTACTATTCAAACGGTTGTGGGTTCGAAGTTTATTGGACTTGACTGCATGATTCATACTGACCTAAAGATATGTTACTTTGGCAAGGATAAGGATAAACCAATGTGGCTTCCTCCAGGCGACCCTCGTCTCTTCTTTATTGACAGAGAGATAACAAATCTTCCTTCTCCAGTAATCCCTTTACCTTTTAAACTTGGAGTGGCAGACCGTTTTGTTTACTATAGGCTTTCTCTTCTTCCTAATACCTATTTGAGTTTTCTTTCTATTAAAACAAAGAAAGGGAGAATAGTAGAACGAAAACTTTACATATTGAGAACTGTTAGTTATGACAGCTCCTACAAGAGATTGGAAGGAATAGATGGAATAGGTTTTATAATAGGGAATCTTGAGATAGAAGGGGGAAAGGATACTACAGGAGAAAAGGCAGTTAAAAAACCAGAAATTAAAATAGACAGGAGAAAACTAATAATAAATGCGTAGGTGCGAATATTGTGGCAGAATAGTAGAGAAAGTTGGGAGATGTGGGGTTTGTAAGAACTGTTGTCTAGCAATGCTTTGTGTATGCAGTAATGTATGTGATGTTGGAAAAGAAATAAGAGAAGAAATACTCAAAAATTTGATAAGGAGGTGGAAAGATGAGCGAACTGAGAAAAGTAAAGATGAAGATAAAAGAGGATACGGCGATTGAGACAGCGAGGAATCTTGGTTATGAGATTTATAGAGATAAGAATATTAATGCCTATGCTCTGAGGCATTTGAGAGGAGACCTCGTATTTCGCAAGGGTTATGTGGAATTTGGAATAGTAAATGGAGAGCTTGTTTATGATGAAATGGATAGCGAAAATGTGGCTCAATTCATGACAGAATATATCTCTACAGAATTGCGGAGAAGAGGACTTACTCCTATAGTTCAGACAGGAAAGAATGAAGTTTCAATATTTGTAAATCTTTAGAGGAGGCAAGTTATGAAGCTTCTTTTGACAATTGAATGTGAACCTAAAGATTTGGAACGAAAAATCAAGGATGAAATGAGAAGATGTGGAATAACTCTCCGATTAAAATATGTAGGATCTCTACAACTTCTGAAAGGAAAGAGGTTAATCGTCTATGAGTTTAAACATAGAAAACATGGATGTATGAACAATCTATTTGCAATCGAGGAAGAAGGAAGTTATCTCAATGGTAGAAAGGTTAAATGGTATAGAATCTATTCTCCTCTAAAAGTAAAGATATGTCCATCTTGTAAAGTTCCTCTCGAGGAATGGATGAAATACTGTCCTCATTGTAGGACGGAAACGATATGGAAAATCTGTTGAAAATAGGGGGTGAGTTATGATAGAAATTAAAATTAACAAAAAGACATTAGAGATTGAAGTTGAGGGAATTGATTATATTGGAACAACTTGTATTTCTGATTTAGATAAGCTATGTGAAATGCTGGAATTTGAAGTAACAGATAGAAAACCTAAGCCAGAGATGTTTGTAGTTCAACAAAATCAACAATATATAAGGAGGTGATACCATGAAGTATGCTCCTTATCTCTACAAAGTATTAGATTGGAATGTGGTAGATGGAGACACATTAGACTTGACTGTGGATTTAGGATTTGGCTTGACTTTTAAGTTCAGAGGTAGATTGATGAGAGCTGATGCTCCTGATATTTCTACGGCACGAACTAAAGAAGAATTGGAAGAGGCACAAAGAGCAAAGGAACATTTAGAAAGGTTATTAGAAGATTACAGAGATAATTTGTATGTAATATGTTCTGAAAAGCCTGAAACATTTAACCGCTGGCTTGTAGATTTACTTGCATACGACGAAATTACGAAAGAATATGTAAGCTTAGCTGATAAAATGATTTCATATTTGAGACAAAAATAAAGGAGGTGAAAGATGGCAAAGGTAAAGACAAAACAAAAACAAAGAGCTTTGATAAAAAGGGAAAGGGATTTAACTGAGGAATTTAGAACTTGTATAAAGAAGGAAGCAGAACTCTGGTATGAGAGTGCCTTAATTGCTCATGAAATCTATAAAACAGAAGAGTGGCTTAAAAAAGGTTATTTATCTGCAAGAGATTATGTAGAAAGTGAGCTTGAAGATTTGGGAATTTCTTACCGTATTTTTATGTATAGAGTGAAAATGGGAGAAGCAATAGAAAAATTTGAATTAAAGAAAGATGAGATTGTAGAGCTTGGCTGGACGAAATTCAAAGATATTGCCTCTTTACTTCTTGAGAGAGAAGATGCTTATGAAGTAGATGAATTAATCTCTAAAGCCAAAGAAATGTCCACGAGAGAATTATCTAACTTTGTCAAAGAAGAGAGGATGAAATATAGACATGAACCTATTCAGAAAACTACCAGAATGACATTCACTTTGCTTAATGAGCAGGGAGAAATAGTCAATGAGGCTTTGAAACTTGCCTGTGAATTTGCACAAACAAATGATATGAATGTAGCTTTAACTTATATATGCACTGACTTTCTTATGAATCATAGCACTGATAATGAGACAATAAATAAGATTAGGGATGAGGTAATAAAGAGAAGCGAGGCTAAAAGACAAAAAGCGGGGAGGAAGAAATGATAGTGTTGGTATGTGAGAATACTTCCTTCCTCTGTGAAGGATTATTTCAGAAAATAGACTGCGATGAACCAGAAGAAATTATGGATAAGCTGTCTTCTCATGAAGATGTCCAGTTCTATGTTGTTGGGTCTCCGAAATTTGTCCAGTTTGTTGGTTCTCTTACAAGCAAACCTGTTGTCTATCTTGGAGAAAGTATAAAGAAGGAATTTACGGCAAACTATCAACATATCGTATTCAGACTCAGTAATGGGAAATTTGTAATATTGAAGAGGAAAGATGGTGGGACTTCATCTTCTTTATAAAATTTTGAAAGAGAAAAAGGCAGACATGCTTATAAAGATACCAAGAAAATGGTTCATTCTACCAGAAGAGAAGAAAGAATACAAGAGGATTGTCTCCTTCTTGAAAAAGTATGGAGAGCTTCCCAAACCTCCTGATACTTATCCTGTAGGCTATGAAGACCAACCCGTCTCTTATTATATAGATGAGATGAGGAAGAGATATGCAAAGAGAGTTATAGCAAAAATAAAAACTGCTGAGGTATCCGATGAGACAGTGGACAAATTTTTAAATTATGTGAATAAGGAGGTTTCTTCTTTGATTACTGAGAGTTATGGAGAGTATGTTATTCTTCCAAAGGAGCTTCCAGAAGTTGCCCAGAAGGTAA
>Ga0190310_1000556_pt1 | contig 12363 bp, 18 predicted proteins | sample 48700778_MG_FD_165059 | JGI IMG/M metagenome (GOLD analysis project Ga0190310, IMG submission 165059) | Hydrothermal vent sediment bacterial communities from Southern Trench, Guaymas Basin, Mexico - 4870-07-7-8_MG | ecosystem: Environmental > Aquatic > Marine > Hydrothermal vents > Sediment ... | reverse complement strand
TGAGGATTCCTAGTAAGGTGATGAGGACGATTACTGAGAACTTCACTATTCGGCACCTCCTTGTCGTAACATTTGGGATACCATCTCATGTGCGATTAACCTAGCTTGTTCGTGTATCCACGCCTTGATTACTTCTAGTACGCCTAGTTGCATTACGTTTGATAATCCGGATTCTCGTAGGATTTCCATGATCGTTAGGGATAATACGATTAGCCGGTCAGATTCCTCATATTTCTCGATTTCATCTAGGATTTCCGAGATTTTGGGTTTAATTTTCTGCATCCAGATTGGATCTTGACAAGGTAGGTAGAATCTTGTGGTCATTTTCCACCACCTCAGTACAACATCCTGACGCTGACACTAAAGTAAACTTGGAAGACATTTGGTCTGTCCCGTATGCTTTTCATGATCTCGATTAATTCTGATACTATTTCGTCGGTAGTAGATCCTTTTGTGACTCTTACTTTTAGTTCGATGTCGAACACAAGATCCTTTTTGGTTTTTACACTACCCATGTTTTCTCAACCCCCTCCTTAACCAATAGGATAATCAGGGTTCCGTACTTTAACTTAAATTCTGCTAGGCGTCCGCGTACTGCCCAATACCGGATTAGTTCGCCGTTTACGGGGTATGGTGATCGGATTTGTTTGATACATCTTCCGTTCGGATTATATACTTTGATTACGTATGGTTCTAGGTTGATTTCTTTAACGCGTATTTCCAGAATCTTCTTGGGATCCAATTCCTAACGCCTCCGCTAACTCCTTCTTATACTTGAGGATACCAAGTAATGCTTCTTTGGGTAATATGAACCGACCGGTGATATAGCCGGAATAGGGGTTGGAAGTGAAGAATAGTAACGCTTTTTCGTTACCGTAGTTAACCACACCTACCCAAAAGATTGCACGTACCCCCTCGGCTATTTTAAAGTAGGGGTTGGGTGGGGAACGCCTAAATAACCCCCTAAAATCCGGTTTGACAATACGTGGTTTTGACATTTGTAACACCTCCATTTTAAACTTGTAACCTAAGTCCTTTATAAAGGTTTTGTTTTAGCCTCTTTTAGGCTTTTTTCAAGCAAGATACGTAATAATTCCTCGATTGTGATGGAGTACGTGAGTAATGCGATGTATACTTCTCCTATGTTCTTGTCTTTGAATTTTGATCTTACTCGTTCTCTGATTTCTCTCTCGTTGATAAGTTGATTAAGATGTTTAAGTAGTATGTCGCTAGGGTTTCCTCCTGTAGGTCTCTGAACCATCCAATGAGTGATTTGATTGCGATTCGTATCAGTTCTGATCTGGTCATTCCTAGTAGTTTCGCCCATGAGTCTATCTCGTTCAATAGGGATTCCTCGATCCTTACGTGAACCGTTTTCGATCCCAATTTCTCCACCCATCGTATCACACCAATAAGGAATTGTATCGCACAAGTTTATAAGTTTGATGTTTGCTATTTGTTATTCGAGGTGAAACGGTTTGGTTGAGTACATTGGGAAATACGTTGTAGTGGATCCAACAATAATACAGGCAGAAAGGGACGAATGGAAGACCACACTAAAATCCATGCGTGATACGATCAAGAACAACTTACTGGAGAAGATTGCGACTGAAACAGACTTCATTGACAAGATTGCTGATGCAAGCCATGAGGTATACAAGGACTTTGTGAACCCGTCATTCCCAGATTCTACGTTTATCCTACTGAAACATAAGGTAAAGCTTAGAGGAGCCTATTCCTCATGGAATACAGGCGTTAACAATGCGTTCGCGGAAGGTGGAGCATTCGATCTTGGCGTTGAAGGGAAAGCCGATAAGTGGTTGAAGGCAAAGTACGTCATTGGATCAACCGGTCTCAAATGGAAGATTGGATGGAAGGTCAGTTACAAGGCAATCGGTACGATTAGCGGTGACAAGAGGGTACTTAGATACGCTGATCCCAATGACACTTGGACACCATCACCTGAGGTTGTAAACGTGTTCCTACCGGGTGCCGCGAAGTTCGTTAGACCTCAGGCAATGGCTATACTGACTCAAGGACTTGTACTCGCCCGGTACGCCTTAGATATTGGTGATACCAGTACTGCTGATGCAATAATTTCTGAGATCAATACCAGATTGAACAACACGGTTAAGAAACAGATTGATACTGCAACCTACCCGAACGCAGACATCTACGTAGAGAGAAGCGATAGTGACCTCTACGTACACGCAAAGAGTGAGTAGAACGGTAATCGGTACGTTTCACACTTACCCCCCTTTTATTTTTTTGGAGGGATGTGAATGAGCTGGTATTTTGAGTATAAGGAGTGGCGTATTTACCCTGTGAATATGACGGATACGGATAGGGATGCTATTGGTTCTGAGATTAGGGAGGCGATGAGTCAGGGTAAGAGTGCGGGTAAAAAGTACGCTACGATTATCCTACGTTCGATCACATGGACGGATACGACGAGTAGGATTAAGGTGCCGTACGTGTGGGAAATAAAGGTGATGCTGGAGTTAGCTAGTGATAGTGATTTGGATGCGGTTGTTAATGAGGTAGCTCAGGTTATTGATATGATGCGTAGTGAAGAAGTGAAATATGCTAGTGTTCGTGTGAATGTGACAAGTTAGGCTCGTAATCCCATGTAATACGTCAGTTCTTTGACGAATTTTCTCCTCATTCTCCGCATCATTCTAGGATCTTGTTGAACGTCTAATATTCTACCGGTTCTTGATTTACGTTCTAGTCTTACATACGGTGAACAGTGGTGTGTTACTGTCACGATTTCACGTTTACCAATTTCTTTTGCGAATTCATACCGTACCCATCTCGGACTGTAAATGATTCTCCGTAGTTGGTGTCTGGTTATGGGTTGTCCTACGGCATCTCTTGATAACGTTAGCATATCGCTAAGGTCACCGGCTCCTTCTCCCGTATACATTATTGCACTCCATACGTCCCAGTCAGGTTTATATGTTATACTGGTGAACGAGAAGTTGATGGGACGTGATAGACCGATATATGGATCGGGTTTCATGTCACCTACGTTTACCCATCGTAACACGTAGTAGGTTGTCTTGATTCCCATGACATGACGGATGGTTATGGGTGTGAGTCTTAACACATATGCGTTGTGTTTACATGGATCGGGCATGTAGTATGCGATGTAACGTTCTAGGAATGCCATTAACTCCGGCATTTCCTCCAAATCCTTTCTAGTTATTTTTCGTCCTCTAGCGACCTGTAGTAATGTGTTAATCACCTGTTCTCTGGTACCGGGTGGTAGGTCTAGTAATGCTCTTTCATCGACTATTAATCGTACCTTTTCAGGGAAGAACAGTCGGTGTTGCACGATGAATACAATGGATCCTTGTCGTAACATTAATGCTCTGAGAACGCGGAAGAATTCAACCACATTCTTTATTGTCTCATAACCCCTCTTAAACCATGAATAACCCCTTGGGAACAGAATATCCCAAAAATCTGACCATTCGCCTTCCTCCCATGCTTTTCTTATTGCTCGTAGTGGTTCGTAAAATTCTCGTATCTCGCGTTTTACATGTTCTCTGGGATCAAGTCGTTTTAGCAGGTTTCTTGAGAACCACCGCTTGGTATAAAGGCGTTGTTTTCTTTCTCTTCTCCTGCCGTATCTTCGGTTTCTTTCAGTTTCTCTAGCTTCGGGTGTGTGTCGTCGTCTCATTGCTTAACCCGTGAATGTTCTGAACCACTCTCCATCCGCAAACAATACTTGTTCTCCGCTTACGCATAATATGGCATTACGATAGTACCATCCGTTATCCTCTGTCGTTCCTCTTCGTATTTCTCTACCCCAGAATACGACTGATTCTACTTGGGTTGTGTTAACTGTGAATTCACAAAGTAGTGTTGGTGTCATGGTGTTTTCTTCGTAGATCCATGTACTACCTCCACCTGTATACTGTCGGAATGTTATGGTACCTACGAATACTAGGAATGCAAGTTTATACTGGGTACCTGCTATGGTTATGATTCTGACTCCCGCTAGGAAGTACTGTGCTTGAAAGTCTTTGGGTTCTAGAATTGAGTCGAACCATGTAAGACGTGGTGGTGATGTCCATGTATATGTGAATGCGGACGTACCCTTGCTCCATTCGGTCGGGTAGTAGAATTTACTGAATGAGTCTTGGAAATCCGGTGATTCTTCTACGTTTACGTCGATTGGGAACTTGAACGCGGTGCCTTTCTTCAGGTACTCAAATATGATGTCAGATTGGAACTGTTCGGGATTGTATGCTGGCTCTGTGGGTGTCCATGTCTCAAATATGAAGTCGGGTATTTCGGGTACGGGTATAGCTTCAGAGTTGTAGTAAAGGTTTATTGCGGGTTTGACGTAGTTTAACTTGATTGTCGGGCGTTCAACATCAGCATGTTTGATTGTATTTGATTCGGCTTTAACCATTGGATCGTAGACATCACCTAGACGGAATTGGTAGGAACGTTTACCCATGTACTGATCCATTAGCGAGAGGATCTTTTTGGACGCATCTATACGCTTTAATCTTGCTTCAACCATCTTCTTGATTAATTCCTGAATGTACCCGTCGATTTTTGTGATGACCGCGTCAAAATCCGGCATTTTTACCTCACAAGGTTTATAACGTGGTGTAGGTTAATAAGGCTTTAGTAGGTGTGGTGTATGGTACAGAGTCACTTTCAGAGGTTTTATGAGGATTTCAAGAAGAATTGGGCGAGATTGGGAGGATACCGTGCGAGAAAGAACGTATCAGATAGGGTTGAGCGGATTGTGGAGAATGTGAGACAGCAGATGCTGACGTTCCTAGAATACCGTGTGTTAAGGCGAACGAAGTATATCAAGTTGTTGGGGTGATTGTATGCCGGTACCCGCTATATTGGTAACGATTGGTTCGATAATTGGAGGAGCGTTAGCCCGTATTTTCATGGAATATCTCAGAGGGGTAATTGAACCGGCGATACGTGGTGGAGGGACAGCGACAAGGACGGAGGCATGGATTCGTAGTGGTTGGTGTGCAAAGATAACGAGTGAGATCTTTGATGCGTGTACATCGGAACGTCCGCACCACTCAGCGGGTATGCATACCGAGGGGATCCTTAGATGTTTTGAGGAGTTTATAAGAGCGGTTGCACAGGCTAGTATCGTTTTAACTGAAGAGATTGCAGAGGAGTTGTACACGGAATTACTGCAAGAAGGTTTGTCGCAAGCGATTCAGACGTCATTAGGTGGTGCGGTTTCGTCCATTCTTAACTACTGGAGAGGAGGTCAACCGTTATATCCCGATGACATCGAGGATGTAGGAGAATCGGTGGAAGACTTGGATACGATGGCTATTACGTTACTAACGGGAATGGCAGGAGCTAATATTCCGACAACACATTTCAGGCTTAAGCGTGGTTTTGACCGGTTAGTTGAGGGTAAATTGGTGCAACTTAGGAACCAGTTGAGGTATGCGGTTGAACGTGTGAATGATACGGTACTTTGGATGCATGAACGTTCATATTATCGTGCATTACGTGAATGGGACGAAGTATTATCAAGTATTGAAGCATGCTATTGGAAGGGTGTTAATCTGTACGACCATGTATGCGAGAGAGCATTATCACGGTTACAAGAGATCAAGTCAGAAGTTGAGACATTAAAGAAGTGGTGGGAATACACGCAGGAACATCCGGAGACACCATTGGTTGATGAGATGACGGCAGACATTACCCTTCAAGAGGATGAAATGGAAGCGGATGCAGTATACGAGACTGCGACCACAATATTATCATGGATAGATAATTCGTTAAACCAGATTAGTCCTGATCTAACGGATGTTGTGGACGGTATAGATACGATTATGTACCGCGTTGCGGACGTGTATAACAGGTTGATACAGGCAAGTAGGATGACGTTTGCCGATGAGTTACAGAAGATTGATGATGCGATGTACAAGATCGCGGCGATACGCAACAAGGTTGATTCACAGACGACACCTGACATGCCGTTTGAAGCGGTTACTCCAGTTACTAACGCAAGTGGTCTTGATCCTACCGATCCGACATGGTACCCGGACATTGGTTATACTGATGTTTGGGAGTTCGATAGAGCAGAAGACCTTGATTCATTTGCTAATTATGACCGCAAATCTGCCTTTGTTGAAGCTGGAATGTTGCGGTTTGCTCCGGGTACGGGGGATGAAGGCTATGCATGGCGTTTATACACGGATAGATTCCTGAAGGTTTACGTTGTTTGTCTTAGAGTGAGTATACAATCGGTTACTGAGAAACAGGCGATAACATACATTGTTTCAAGGAATGGTACAAATAGCTATGATGTTGCACTACAAGTGGTTGATACGCAAACGCTGGAGCTTCTAGATGTTATATCGGGTAGTTCCGTGCAGTTCACGAACCCAATGGACTGGTTTGTGGTCAAAATAGACGTGGTGAACGGAATCGCTAGGGTTTACAACCGTGATAAGGAGGTGATAGCGGAATTAGGTCTGACTCCCGAGTCCACGAATGAAGGACGTTCCGAGATTTACGTCTGTGAACCGAACAACTACCCTCCCACTTCTCCGGCTACATTTGATGTTGATGTGGATTGGATTGCGGTTCATGAGCTGGAGTATGTGAGTGAACAGTCGGTTAGTGAGGATCTACAGGACAATCTAAGTGAATCGGTAGGATTTGGTACGACTGAGAAGGTATCGGAAGACCTGCAGGATAATTTAGGCGAATCGGTAGGGTTTGGTACTACGGCTAAAGTTTCTGAGGATCTACAGCAAAACTTAAGTGAGAGTGTAACAATAACAAATGAGTAGGGGGGATTTTGATGGAGGATAGGAGGATTTTGAAGGAGAATGGGTATGAGTATGCGAAAAGAGTACGTAAGAGGATGGATTCAGTAAGGATACGTGGGTTTGTGACGGTATGGCAGGAGGATAAGAGAGGTAAGCGGATATACCTAGTGAAAGGAGCAAAGAATCACTTTGTGGATGCTGGATTGAGGGGGTTACTATCTGCATTAGTAGGTAATTATCTGTTTGCGAATGAATCTGCGATCATTCGTGCTTGGTCTTATACTCCCAAGATATACTTGGGCAAGGATACAGGAACACCAACGACTCACGGTATGACATCTCTTATGGATCCAATTGGTACTGCACCGGGTACACCACCTAATTCGGTAAGTGGATCGAATATAACTAATCCTGAAACGGGTAAGTGGGTTTGCTCATATAGAGCCATTTGGAACCTTGGTGTGATTACAGAACAGGTCGGTGAAATGGCACTATACCTAAGACCTTTTACTGATATAACCCCCAATTGGAGCTATACAACGAGTGGAACTTATGAATATTCGGAGAAAATGGTTTCTCGTACTTCGGTTGCTGATGGAGATTTCGATGCGTTTACTCCCGATCCCAGTAAGTCTCTTACGGTTCAATGGGAGGTGATGGTTACGTATGCATGAGGTAAGAATCGTAGGGCTGGTGACGATAAAACAGGGTAGAAAGGTAGTCGTAAGGAACGTAAGGAACCATTTTGTTGATGCCGGACTAAAAGGAATACTATCTACAATGATATTCAAGGAGGTATATGCTCCCTCTTATTACGATAGGTACCACTGGTATCTATGGGCGAATAGTTGGAAGATTGATCTTGGTTCGGATACTTCTACTCCAACTACTCCGACTATGAGTAACCTTGTTTCGCCACTAGGTGTAGCTCCTAGTTCAAAAACAATCTCTACAAAGGATGGCTCTGGTGATGGTATCTGGGAGGCTACGTATATAGCTACATGGGATGCCGGTACCGTTTCAGGAACAGTAGGTGAACTAGGATTATTCATGAGGGCACCCGATAAAACAACGTTTCAATGGCGTGTGGAAGGTGGGGACTATACCCCTCCTGTAGTCATGGTTTCAAGGCTTTCCTCAGCGGATGGTGATTTCACCGAGTTTACCATAGACGAGACTAAACCATTAACCGTTGACTGGAAGGTACGATTCAGTTTCGTATGAGGCGATTAGGATGGTACTCATGAACGGGGACTGGATGTCAATTGTTATCGGGATAATAAGCGTGATTATAGGGATAATTGCGAAAAAACACATAAGTATCGGTAAGCGGTTACTTTCGTTATACGATTTACTTCATTCGTTCCTTGAGCTTGAGATGGTACAGATGGAGATGTTGACTAAGGTTCGTAAGTACATGGAGGATGGGAAGTTAACGCCTGAGGAAATGGAGGAGTTACGTGCATTGTTCCAGAGGAAGACGATGGGGATTGAGAGGGTTAAACAGAAGGTTCATGAGGTGATAAGTGGGTGATAGGGATTGCGGTAATTGTCATAATATTGTTCGGATTGTTGTACTTTAAGCCGGAAGTGTGGTTCCTAGAGAAAGTTAACGTAGAAGTCATGTTGTTAATCGGTGTTCTTGGTGAACTGGTTGAAACGAACGTTATACTAAATGTGATCCTGAGTAAAGTAAAGAAAAAGGTGGAGGTTGAGGAGGAATGAGGTATCACTTCTTTGGGTACTATGTTGATGACGAGGGGAGACCAATAGCGAACGGTAATGTATCGGTTTACTTAGCTGGTACTGACACACCGGCAAAGGTATATTTCTCTGAAACCGATCCGGTAGGTTCTGATACACCACCACAATTACAAACAGCAAGTGATGGATACTTCGAGTTCTGGGTGGACGATGAGGATTATCCACCGACACAGAGGTTCAAGATAATCTTGGAGAAGGAAGGGTATGCCACGATTACTCTTGATAACGTGCAAATAATGTTTACGGCTAGGCATAACCAGTTACTTGAGATCCAAGGTGGACAACCGGGAGAATATTATCATCTAACACAAGCGGAACTAAACGATCTGGGTGTTTTGAGGTCTGGTGATGATGCTAGTGCGTTACATCACCATGATAGCCTGTATTACCGAAAGACGGAGATTGATGCATGGGAACTAATCAAGAACTACCTTTTACAAAAGGATCTTGATTTTAATTCGTATTTCGGTAGGAACATTCGGTTACTTCAGTTTACTAATGAGACGGGTAGTCCTGATCCTTCTTTGGTTCCTCAGATCTACTATCATCAACCGACCGCTAGGTGGCGATATATACGACATGATAATGTTGAGGAAGTGTTTGCGAGTGAGAGATGGTGTGAGGAATCATTTGCGTACAAGCATATCGTTCAGGTTCCGAGGGATTATGATAGGATTAGTGATGCATTGTTAACGGTTCATAACATGGGAGGGGGAATCGTTTATGTACGTGGTGAGGAATATACGATTGATACTCCATTACCTGCATATCCCGGTGTCGCATTGGTTGGTGTGTTTGATCGCAGGTATGGTGGTGTACCTAAGCTGATTGCTAATTGTTCACCGGTTGTTCAGGCAATGGAGTATACGGTTGATACGTGGAAGCAATATGCTAGTCATTACTTTATGATGTCTGGTTTCGAGATTGATGGTCAGGGTACACAGGCGAAGGGGATACACCTTAGAGGTGCGTATTACGTCGTACTGAAGGGATTACATATTATGAATTTCACGGAACATGGTGTACTCATTGAATCTGGCGATAGACCGAGGATAGTCGGATGTTATACGGAGAATTGTACGATTGGGTTTGAAGTGCGACCGGGTGGGGCAAGATTGATTGATGTGGGAGGGATAGGAGGGGACACGGCTATATATGTGAAATCGTGGGGTGCGATGCTTGAAGGATGCTGGTCGTACGCTTGTAACAAGGATGGGATGATCGTGGAAACGGATGGATGTCTCATTAAAGGTGGTTTCCATTACGATAACGGTCAAGGTGGTAGTGGTTTTGCTGGTATTCGTATCAAGGGTAATCTGAACAAAGTTTATAAGGTGGAGGGTGGTAATTGGAGTTCACCGGGTACCCAAGATTACGTGATCTACGAGGAGGACGGATACGATGAAAACCTTTTTGAGGGGATTATTGGTAAAAATGTAAATGTGGATGTGATTAGGAGAGCGGGAGCGAAAACAATGATGTTAGGCGTGTACCGGGGTGTTTAGGGGAATGCCAAACGAGTATATGTTCTTTCTGGGTAAGTATGGGTTCAAGATAACGGATGAAGGTTGGATAATCTTTCACGATTTGAAAGCGGATGCAGTACTAACGGAGGTACCGTATGACCAGAGTGTATTCTGGCTAGCATCAATTAGGTACGCAGTAGAGGATCCGGCAAATGCTTGGGATACGTTAGGACGATTTACAAGTGATCAGTACCCGGACTTGAAGATCAAAGGGAGATTGTCAGGATACAGTCAGTATTCTGAGTTATATGGTCGCCATGTTGACATCAACAACCACTACTATTGTTACTTGTACTATGGTGAATCAACCCGAGACTTCCAGATTCGTAAGCGTGTGGGTGGTACGGTAACTACGATTGGGGAAGAAAGCGTTGATGTAGGTTATGGATGGCTCTGGTGTGCATTGGAAATAATCGGAACAACATTGAACGGATACAGGGCATATGCTAGTGATGAGGATATTCCGGATACACCGAACATTTCTGGGGTAACCGATACAGATATTTCTAATGGAAGATGGGGACATAGGCATATTGGAATAGGTTACAGGGGATTAGAAGGATTGTTCTGGTTCTTATTACAACCGAGTTCGGATGCTAGGAAACCATTGAAGGTGTACGAGGTTCCGGTTGTGGGAGAAGGGACTGATGAGGATCCATTTAGACCGAAGTTACCTGAGAAACTGGTGAAGATTGATAAGGTTCATGTACTAGATAAACGTTACTACACGTTACGGAAAATCCTGAAAAATAAGTCGTTCACAGATAATGAGATAAACGAAATTGCTGAGATACTTGGTTTGATTGCTAGGGAACGATTTGTAAACCAGTATGCGGTAACTCATGCGTCGTTTATTCCGACGCCTAAGGGAGAGTTAACTGAACCGGTAGCGATTGTGAGGATTTTTGATGTTGCGGATACGAAGGTTATTGATGAACTGGAAGGTTACGCCAAGTCGTTATCAGTAGATGATGCAGTAAGGAGGGTAAAGGAGATTGATGATAGGTTACATGAGGTTGATCTCATGAGGTTTACAAGGGATGATATAGTGAAGAAGAAGGCGAAGGAATACATGGAATGGAGGGAATCCCAGTTTAAGGTGAAGATGGATCTGAGAATGGCTAAGCATTACGTGAGAATGTACAAGGGATGGTTGTGATGGTGGGTAACAATGCCACGACTGGACTGGTACCGATTTTATTCGTTACGTGTAGCTGTACCAGTAACGATTAGTGTTCCTCCTACGTTAGTGATTGATAAGGATGTTTCCTTTACCCTTTTTTGCACTATTCGATATGAAGGTAATCCAGTAGTGGATGCTTTGGTTCAAGCAACGTTGTATAATAAGACGGGAGCAATAGAGACAGTTGATGGGGTTCATGTGGGTAATGGTGTGTATGCGTTTGATTTCTCGGATACGGAAACCAAGTATGGTTTCGTTTTGGTAAGAACGTTAAACTATGTTGGGGAAGCGTTTTGTGAGGTAATGCGTTCGGATGCATATCCGCAAGCGTTATTATCGCGTAAGATTGTTGGGAATAACTGGGAGATCAAGGATAACCAGTTGATAATCTATGATGACGATGGCGAAACACCACTACTGGTATTCGATTTGTATGACCGTTTAGGTAACCCGGCAGAGGTCAATGTGTTCAAGAGGGTAAAGAAGAAATGATAACAATGGGGTTGGGTTCACCAAATAGAATGGTAACGTTTGGATTGGTGAATTCACCGCTTGTAAGAGCGTATATGGGAGTAACGAATGTTAATCAACCGTTACCTGAGTTATTCAAGGACGCATACAAACAAGTTGTAGGTACACGACAGAAATCACACCACAAACCGGCATGGAAGATGAGTAGGTTCGCGGTTAAGGGATGGTTGATGGACAGGTGGCTAGGAGCAAACGACCTTTTATTTGATGTGATCGAAAAGGAATACAGAGGAACGGAGGCAAGATATATACGTCAGTTCATAATGACCGTTTACGCGGAGAAACTTACTCAGGCGTTCTATGAGATCCAAAACGGTAATCCAGATAACGCTAAACAGATTGAACATGAACTTAAGACGTGGTATGAACACTTGATTAACCGATTTGATTTGGACGGTAAACAAGCGTTATTCGACGTCTACATTGATGTTGAGAATTGGTGGTATTCCTGTGGCGTTGCCGTCATAATCCCACCCTAATCCCCCAAACACCTTTTTTATATATTTTTTCTTGATTCTTTGGAACGCTTTTGTATCGATACAAAAGCGTTCCAAAGAATCAAGAAAAAATATAT
>Ga0190310_1000555_pt1 | contig 12366 bp, 12 predicted proteins | sample 48700778_MG_FD_165059 | JGI IMG/M metagenome (GOLD analysis project Ga0190310, IMG submission 165059) | Hydrothermal vent sediment bacterial communities from Southern Trench, Guaymas Basin, Mexico - 4870-07-7-8_MG | ecosystem: Environmental > Aquatic > Marine > Hydrothermal vents > Sediment ... | reverse complement strand
TCGTTAAACTATGAATACCGTAAGCTAAGTTTGATAGCCTTACTACAGCTGAAGTATCTTTAGGCAAGCTAACAATAGTAGTGTTACTATGACTTCCGTATAAAGCCAAGACTTCATATTGCCCACTGGGCAGCAAGCTAAATGATGCATACTCATCTTCAAGATTGGATGCTACAATAAAGCTATAATTTAAAGATTTAAGGTAAACCGATGCTCCTTTAACTATAAAACCTCTGCGATCAACAACTAAGACCTTTAATCTATATAGGTCCACGTTATAAGTTAATGTCTCACGTGAAGTTATAACCTTAGAGTCCCTAAGAAGCTCTACAGTCGATGAATCGTAAGGCCTTTTAATGATTATGCTGACTGCTGTGCATGGAGCCCTAATTTCCGTCATTCCATTAGCGTCAGTGATGTTGCTTTCAAAGTATGTCTCGCCATAGGTAGTCCAACTAAATGTAACTTCTGCGTTAGGAATCGGGTCACCGTAATGATCGAGGACTTTAACTTTAACCCAGTACACTTTACACTTTAATATCACATAATCCAAGGGTCTATTAAAGCTAAAATCGCCAACTTTAATGCCCTTATAGTAAATCAAGAAGCGAACATCAAATCGAGGGTCTACATAGCTGAAAATCGTTATGCCATAATCATTTGTGTTGTTTGAAGCAACATAGCAACCTCCTTGAAACATGAGGACTGTCGCATGTGGAAGAGGAGTTCCGTTATCATCAACAACTTTCACCTTTACGGTCATATATTCAGCATGTATTATCTCGAAAGAAGCTAATGCAAAAACTGCGAAGACTCCGATGAATAGGAGAAAAGCTTCTCTAAGTCTTATAGTAACCATAAAAACACCTCATCCAGTTGACATTTCAATTACACAAGGCGGATTATAAAACATTGGCGCATGAGCAGCAATACTCTTATAATCGCCATAATCAACATACAAAACGACCCAATAATCTAATGTCAAACCTTTAGGTACATCGTATCTTAAATAGCCAAGCACAGACTTAAGATACCAATAATATGAAAACCATTGATCCCAATCTAGCGATTCAAATGGTGCTAAATAATCAGTTATCGCATCGATCTCTATGATCCTTTTAGCGTAGTCGTTGAAGAAGCTTAGAGATTCTGAGGTAGGCGATGTACGCACGATGAATTTGTTGTAGAAGAGGGCTTCTGCAACACTTTCATCGATGCCCCGCCAACCTTCGCCTATGAAAGGCCACTGCTTAAAGCGATTAATAGGAAAATACTGCGATGCACTCTTTAACTTGTCATCATATACTACTCCAAAGCACAAGTCGCCTAATGCTTCATCTTTCCTATAGAGGCAGAACCAGCGGCCTATTTCACTGAGTGACCTTTTTTCCTCCCAAAAACCTCCTGGTTTAACGTCAGTAAAGAGCTCACTAAGATGGTTTTCAAATATATCATTTGAGGATGGAAAATCTCCTTGGACTGGTTCATTACTTCCAACGGCCTCAAAGGCATAGTAGTTCAAGCCATCTTCATAATCATTACTATAATCGATTGGTGAGCCATATAACATGCCTATTAGGCAGTAATAGGGCCCGCCTTTGATATGTACATAACCATTCTCGACATTGTCACTTAAAGTCATTGCACAATCATTTATCCACTTGACATAGAGTTTGAGTTGAGCGTAGTGAACTCCGTAAGGTATTATGAGTATCTCCTCATGACATATCCTGTCGCTATGGATTACAGGGTTCTCTGAAGATATGCTTTCGACGTCATATGTGTTATTTGAGCTTCTATACATCACCGCTCTAATGGGCCCTATGTAGCACTTCCAACCTGTGTATGTAAGGTTTTCACCTATGGGTAGCTCTTTTGGATATTTAGGTAAGCCAAGTTTAATTCCTCCTTCCTCAGCGAAGCTGTACCAGTTTGTGTGCGATATACCGATGAAATAGTTTACCTGTTTGTTATACTTTAGGTCCCTCATAATGAGAGTGTAGTTGTCGTGTCCAAGGTATGGCGAACTATAATTTACATTGGCTAAGAGGTTTATTTCATAAACGCCATTTCTTATTATGTGCCATGCTGTTGGATTTGGCTCAAAGTATATAAGCTGTTGTTGTGGTGGTCTATCTGCATCAAATGTCCACCATATTGTGACGTTCTTTTGTCTTATCGTTGTATCGCTAAAGTTTAATGGAAAGACTAATCTGCATGTCGAGTTTATCCTTGATGTCTCTATAAATGGATTTAATGGTTTATTGCCTTCCCATCTTTCGACTTGATAAGTAACATTATAGGTTCTATTTAAATCATTGCCTTTAGAGACGTTTACCCATAAGTGTTTTACTGGTATTGGTGGTAGTGGCGGTCCATCAGCTATCTTTTGGAAGTTCCATATTATTGTCCCATTTGCTAATATTTCAATGTAATATATCTCGTTTGGTTGCGGTTGCGGTAGACTGCTTTGGAATCTGTATGTTATTGAGCCTGTGTTGCATAGTTCGCATTTGACGTAGAGGTTGTCTCTTACTGATAGAATTATGAAGGTTTTGTCGTTGCTAAAGTAGTAGACTGGTTGATCTGATACTACTATGAGCTTGTATGTTCCATTACCATAGTCTATTGCTATTGTCGGATTTGAAGGTTGTCCCCATTGCAATTCCCATCCGCCGTTCTCTAACGTCACGTTAACCATGTATGTCACGTTGAAGTTTCTTGCGTCTAGATCTAGGACTGGCTTGCCTTCCTCTGCGAAGACGTTTACTGTTATGCTAAAAGCCGTGTCATTTATCTTGGTTACTTTGATTAGCGTTGCATTGAGCATTTTGAAGTAGAAGTCCTCGTATCCAATGATGCCTTCCTTGGTCACATTGCACTTAAGCTTTAAGGCGACTACTGATATGCCTCTTCTGCCATAACAGTAAAGCTTGAACCACGAATCCTCTTTTACCGCTTCTTGGGGTGTCAAGGCTTTTGGTATTACAACGTTTCCTAGGTAATTGTCGTGTATTATTACGTCTTCATCTAAGCCAACCCATAGTTCCAGACCTACATCGGAGTATGTCTGTAGTACTGTTGCTGCCCATTGGGTTATGTATTTTGAGAAGGCTATTCTGGCTTCCGTTAGGTTGCTATTAGTATAATAGTAGTTTGATGCATATCGTAGACCGTTTAGTGCTGCTCTTTCGAAGTCTCTTGATATTACTGTTATGATTGGTTCTGTTGGTGCTTGTTGTAATGAGTGTTGGACTCTGTTTATGGTGAAGAATAACGTGTATGCTGTTACCATTAGCATGATGAGGCTTAATGCCATTATTAGAATGAATTGTGCTTTTTTATTTGGCGTTTTCATTCTGTCACCCTGTAGAGCGTTATGTATATGATATAGGTTGTGAGTGATTGTTGCGTGGTTATCTCACTTGTTATCGGCGTGTACATCGCTCTTATCGTTGCAGCTTCGCATTCTTCTTTAGCTTCAGCTGGCATGTTCGAAATTGTTAATATTATAGATGGATTTTGAGGAATTCCGGTAGCCTCCTCTATTGTTACTTTTTCTATTGTTATGTTATAATAAGTGCCTGGTGGTAATAATGCTGTCACGAGCTGATTTAATAGTTGGCGTTGAAACTCTGGGTTCTGTGTTGTTAGAATGGTTTCTAGGGCTCCTGTTGTCTCTAAGCATTGATAGAGGCTTTGGGTTAATTCTCTTAGCTCGTAGTATGATGTTCTTCTTATGCTGTGTAGCTGCATTGGTGCTATGAAGTTTAATGCTAACATGAAGGAGATTAGCAAGGCGACTGCTAGTATTGCCTCAGTTATTCTTCCCTGACCCTTTCTTCTCTTCTTCACTTTCTGTAGCCTCCTTCTAGCGTTACTTCTAGGATGTAGTGGCATCTGCTTAGCTCTATGATTCCTCTTATAGTTGATGAATATTGTGAGTAGCTTGATGTTGACCCTATAACCCATTGAGGTGTGTTTATTGGTAGTCGCCATGCTATGAAGAGCTTCCATTCATTATCATATACTCCAGTTATGACGCCTAGGATTTCTATGCCGCTTTGCATGAGCTTTATAGCATTGTATGTTTCGCTCCTAATGGTTAATGTGCAGTTTAACTGGTCTACTACAGCTTCTTTATCTAGAAGCGTTATGCCACTACATGTTACTATCGCTATCTTATTTGAAAGCTGCTCTATGCTTAATGTTTGTGGTAACGCTATTGAGAAGGCTATATCGTCCATTAAATCGCCATCGATTGCTAGTAGTTCTCTACTTGTCTTCAAGGCCCATGACTTTAAGCCGAAGTAATCAGCTATGACTATGAGGAGCTGCTCTGAATTTTGAGGAGCTTCTGAGAATGTTAATGTGCAGTAGCCAGCTGCATTGGTTACATTTAGTTCTTCATAGCTTCTTAGGCTTCCGGTCGTCTCATTTAAGCATATTAAGTAGCCAGATACATTAGCTCCTTGAATTGGCATGCCGCTGAGACGACTTACAATAGATACTCCGAACTTATTGACATCAGGTTCGCTTATCGTTATATCGAAGATTTTGGATATTTTTACTTGAATTATGTACTTGCCTTCTAATCCAAGATCTTTAATTAACTCATATATGAGGAGTGCATCTTCATTATTGAGGACGAGGTAGCTTACTTTTTCAGGGTCTAGAGCTGCTTCATATCCTTTAAGTGCTAGGCCTATGCTGTTAGGATCTATTACTCTATATTGTGTTGATGTTACTTGAGTTATGTGACCCCAATTTTCTGGTTTTCCTGGTGATTTTGATAATAGTTGATATGTGCTATATGCTGTTTCGTCTATGCTTGTTGATTCAAGTCCTCGAGCCATGTTCCTAGTTATTGATGCTATGTTTGGCAGTATAACCATGAAGATGGCGAAGAGTATGAAAGCAGCTGTTATGTATTCTAATGTTGCTCTCACGATTTCTCACCAAAGCCGCAAAGTATCCATTCCTCGTTGTTTATTGATATCTTGACGAGCCATAGAACTTGGCCTTTAAAACTCGATTTGTAACTTTCTATGGGGTTGATCCCAATTTCGCTGAGAAGCGTTATGGCTGTTTGATTGACTTCTTCGCTTATCCTAGGATCATCTAAGCTATGTATTACCGTTGGCAGTTTAACTGAGGATTTCACGTAACTATTAATTGCATCAGATGCCAAAATAACACATGATTCTTCCTTTTCATCATATGCTATACGCACTACATATAGGGATTCATGTATTCTTTCTGGGAGATTTAGGCTTCGCGTTAATGTTATATTGCCAGTTCTTTGAGCCATGGAGGCTGTAGAATCTACTATGACGTTTTTTATTTCTTCAGCTATTACTGTAAGGCCTTCACTGACACTCTCATTTAAATATACTGTCCCATACCATTGGCATGCTCCAAGAGTTATAGCTAGCATTCCTATTAGAGCTATGGTCAAAATCGTGTGTTCAATGGGCTCTGATACCATATGGCATCCCTACATTACATTCCCGATGCTATAATGTCAACATAAGAAATTACAATAACCAATATATTTGAAGGCTCAAAATTGATGTAATCTTCACCGTTAATTGTCACCTTGCTGACATTGAGAAAAGTACCGCTATATTCAACATCTCTAACCAAGATCTTCAAATTGAAAGTGTTACCAGAACCAGTGAAGGTTACATTCTCTACGATTATTAGTAACATAGAGTACTTTCTATAGGTTGTCGCATCTATCGAGATTGTTCCCTGATCTATGAGTAATGCCCTTGACATATTCAGTGCGACAAACCATTTTCCATCAGCATCTTTATCTACGTAAACCACAGGTATCGGTGATGTTTCATTAGGCTTTATAAAGTGTGTAATCTTGAAGTTTGAAGGCCCATATAGAACTTCTTGATTATCTCGAACTGATGTGTAAAATCGTAGCTCATGTGTTCCTTTTGACAAGCTCACTCCATTAATACGCACATATAAAGTGCTGTCCACCTTTTTCAGGCTTCCATAAGCTAATGATATTGGTATGCTTTGTGATGCTCCTTTTGTAAATGCGAATGTGTTCAGCCATCTTGCCATTTCCTTGAAGGCTTCTTTTGCATCTTCGAAGTTTGCTCTTGCTTGTGATATGGCTAGTGATGATGCTACGTATTGGTAGGCTGCTATTGCGATTGCTATTGTCGCTCCCACTAATATTACTGTTGATATGGCGGGGGCAACTGCTCTTCTGCATCGTTTTCTGCATCGTTTAGTTATTTTCATATTGCTGTTGCCCCCATTAATGTGACGGTGAGGGCTATGTAGGATATTGATGAGAGGGCTACTGCATGTTTAAAGCCTGCAGCTGTAAAGCCTGATTCTATCTTTCCTGCTACGAGGCCGCTTAGCCAAGCATTTATCATTATTGATACTGAGAAGAGTAGGACTATGAATGGTATGCTTATCCCTGTTCTCTCAAGGAATCCTGTGACTTCTAGTGTGCTGACTGTGAAGTTTATGACTAGTAGTGTTGCGACTGTTGTTAGTATTGCTCCGAAGTATGGCATGAATATGTAGGGTCTAAGCCTCATTTTTAGCTCTCTTTCGATTCCAGCTAGGAGGCTTGAGAATCTCGCTAATGCCTCAAGGGTGTGTACACCGCCGCCGCCAACATCTATCACATCCGTTAGAAATGTGAGGATTGCTATGGTAAACCAGTCTTTAACCTTCCTCAAGGCGCTGGAGACGGATCTCTTTAATGGTAATCCCCAAGATAGAGGTATTACTATTCTCTCTATGACCTTTGATAGAGAGCCATAATCTCTTTTGCTTAGGCTTATAATGCATTTCTCTGGTGATAACCCTGTTTTCCTTACTTCAGCTAGATCTCTTAGGAAATCAGCGACGTAGTTTGGCAGTCTCTTTGAGCCGCTCATGATTGACGTGTAGACTATGGCTGGTGGTATTGATAACACGATGAAGAATAGAGTCAAGGAGAAGCATATTGAGAGAATAGCGCCTTTATCTATTGCTCCGATGAGAAGAGATTTCAATCCACCAGTAAAGTAAAGAGCTGCTAGTAGAGTTATAAAGGCAAGTGGTATTGAGAGGGTTAGCGCCTTTATAGGCTCATTAAGCTTTACAATGGTTTTCGGCTGAAATGTATGTATCATCCACATTATTAATAGTGATATGCCTGGCAACCCTAGAAAGGCGAAAAGCGTGAAGTTTGCTAATGCCTCCACCCCACCTATGGGCATGATAGTTGATATCGAGAAGAATATGTAGAAGCTTAAAGCCATGACAACGCCGAGCGCAATGTAGATTTCAGTTATTGTTGAAACTCTATCAGCTATGTTCTTAATCGTTGTAGCTCTAATATCAAAGAGCCCTGAGGTCTTTACTTCGAGATAGTGTAGTACGTCACCGCCAGTTCTTATGGTTGACACGTAGCCTAGCATAAAGTCCTTATATGTCTGATTTGGATGTGCTTCGGCATTTCTCTCTATGGCTGTTAATGGGTCGAGACCAAATATCCTTACGTCTCTCAGTATTAGTCTAGCCTCCCTTCTAATGGCTGGGAAGAGGCCCATTTCTGATAATCTTATGAGTGATTCGTATGGCGTGACCCCTCCTCTAGCCATGGTTGTTAAGTACGCTGCTAAGAAGGGTAGTTCTTCTTCTATAGCTTTTGACCTCGATGAAGCCATGTTTGATGGTAATATAAGCATAACACCAAATGTTAAGGCTGGCATTAGGATTACTATGACTACCCCCATGAGCTTTAGCATCATAACGGTTGAAGTTATGATTAATGGCACTCCTACTGCTATGGATGCTATCACCACTATTAACGTGATGTAAATGACCCTTGTAGCGTAAATCTCAGGGTTTACAGTCATGCCAGCTGCCTTCAACGCTCTCTTGAGCTCAAAGGTTTCAGCTAGAGACCTAGCTAGTCCCCCGAATTTTCTATGCATGATCATGTCGAGCTTGTCGAAAAGTGATACTTCATCTTCTTTAGGCTTCTTTGAGCGCTTAAAGATCATCATTACGTCACCCCTTTAATTGCCTCGCCTATCATCTCATGTACTTGCTGAGGCTTTGCATAGTAGAGGTGAACTATCTTGGCGACATCCCTATAGTATCGAATTTTGTTTTTGGCCATCCATGATAGCACTTCAGCCCTAGTATTTATCTCGTTTAGAAGCTGATCTATGGGTATACCTGTTTCCCTTGATATTCTCGGTATTAATGTGCTCTTGGAGAAATCATGAACGTGAACGTCATCTATGGGATTCCATTCGACTATTGGTATGTAATCTTCAAAGTCCTTAATTTCGTAAACTCTAACTATTCTTCTCACGGTTTTCTTTGTGCCTGTTGAAGGATCTGGTATTGATACTCTTCTTATTATGAAGGCTATGTTAACTAGAGGTATGTAGGGTGGTGGTATGTTCATTGGTGGTGATGTTAACCTCTTTATTGCTGAGTCCAAGTCTTCAGCGTGTATGCTTGTTATGCCTCCATGACCGGTGGCTATGGCTTGAAATAATACGAATGCTTCTTCACCTCTAACCTCACCGACTATTATTATGTCGGGTCTATATCTAAGTGAAAGCCTAACCAAGTCATAAAGCGTTACTTCACCCACTTTCTCAGGACCTATACCGTAGCTAGGCCTTGATACTAATGGAACCCAGTTTTCTAATGGTATTTTCAGCTCTGCTGTATCTTCAATGGTAACAACCTTTATCGTGGGCCTAAAAAGACAGGCCAATGCATTTATCGTTGACGTCTTCCCGCTTCCTGTTACACCTATAACTAAGCTACTCATTTTATACTCCATCATGAGCCAGAAGTAAGCTCCAAGCTCTGGGCTTATAGTCTTGAAGTTTATTAGATCTACGATTGTTATGGGGTCTTCCCTAAACTTCCTAATCGTGAAGGTAGAACCTGTTGTCGAGACCTCCTTTCTAAACGTAGCTGCCAGTCTATGTTGACCAGGGAGAATAGCATCAAGTATTGGGAAGGCACTTGAAATATGCTTTCCAGCCATGTGCGCCAGCTTTATGACGAAGTTATCTAGTTCCTCTTCATCTGTGAAGATTATTGTTGTTGGAAGACTCTCATAATTCCTATGCCAAACATAAACAGGCTTATTTATACCATCACATGATATATCCTCTATATAGGGATCTCTCATTAAGGGGTCTATAGGTCCATAACCAAGCAAATCCCTCTCAATGTAGTATATGATTTTGCTCCATGATATATTAGCCATTCTCCCAAGACTTATCCTATATTTATTAATGACTTTTTGAGCCTCCTTAGCGAAGTAGTCTATGGGGTCTTTAGGTGGCTCTTCAAATGGTTTAAGCTCCCACTCCAAGACCTCAATAAGCTTCTTATAGATCTCCTTTTCATCCTCATTTAATTTAAGCTCATCAACAACATAAAGTAACTCGCCAGTATCCTCATTCTCAGCAATAACGGCATAAGCAAACGGCTCATAAAGAGGGTAACGGTCAATTTCTCTATAACCCTTAGGTATTGGAGAGGGAGTGTAAGTAACAGGTTCAAGTTTGACTTCAACTGGTTGCTTCTTCTTCAAGAAGGGCAGCGTAAACTTCAATCCCCTTCGTTCCTCCTCCAATGTGAAATCTATCTGCTAACCATCTCTCTATCAACATAAACTATAAACCTTCCGGGCCAAACAAGGTAATAAAAACATTTATTATATAAATAATGGTAAAAAGGAAAACAGGGAGAAACATATGCATAAAAAACTAAACATGAAAACCATACTTGAAAAGAGAAATAGAATGAAGAAGGGTATTTCGCCAGTTATATCGACGATCATTATAGTTGCAGTGGCCATAGCAATATCAATAGCAGTAGCCTCATGGCTCATGGGACTATGGACAGGCTTCACGACTTCTGAAAACTTGAAAATAGTAACAGCCACCGCATATAGTAGTAATGTAAATGGTAGTACGGCTGCTGGCTTAACCGAAAAACGTGGCAATGAAACGATAGCTAATATATGGATCAAAGTGAAAAATGAAGGTGGAGCTGCTGCAACAATAGATTCTGTTTACGTTTACAATAAGCATGCATCATTTGAAGTGTTTAATGAAACTGGAGGAGAATCTGGTAACAGTATACCTGCTGGCGCACTACGTTGGATCGCAGCAAACTATAGCGGTACCTTGACCCCAGGTCAAACGGTTCAAATAAAAATCATTACGAAAGCTGGAACTCAATTACAATATACAACAACAGTAGCCCCATAGTCTTGAAAAGAGAAGACCCCACTCTTTTCTTTTAAATCTTTCTGCGAGTAAATGAACTCTTAAGGCAATAAGGGTAGGAGCACTGATAGCATTATCATGAATATTCCTGTTATGATTGTTAGTATTGCTGCTAGGATGAGTGCTATTGAGTATTCTCCTGTTGGTTCTGCTGGTCTTTTGTACATTACTGTTGCTACGAGGATTATTCCAAAGGAGAGGACTAGTGTTCCTATTACTACTAATGTTAGTGGTGTTATTTGGTGTAGTAGGTTTTGTAGCATGTTTTCACGGTTTGACTATTATTCTTTTTGGGACTTTATCGTACATGTAGGTTATTATTTCTAGTGGTTCGTTTAGTATGTCTTGGAGTTCTGATAGTGTCTTTTTTATGCTTGTTAGTGTGTCGACTTTTTGTTGTAGGTGTTTTGCTAGTTCTTCTAGTGCTTCTATTTCGTAGTTTATGTTGGGGTTGAATGCTATTTCGGATCCTTCAAGCTTTATTGTGTTAGTTTCTTGCTTTGTTTCTTCGCTTTTTGCTAAGTCTTTTAGTACGTTTTTTATTGTGATTAGCTTGGCTCTTTGGGTGTCTATTTGTCTGAGTATTGCTCCTAGCATTGATCTAGCGGAGTTTAGCTCTTTATCCACATGGTCTAATAGCTCTTTAAGCGTATTGAAAACTACGACGTTTTCACTCAATTTTAATGGCCTCCTCCATCTTAAGCCAGTAATAACTTCAAGATTTAAAAATTAAATTTTGTGTGTTTTGCGTGTATCGTTATCATTGTTATCTAAATTCGCTAGAATATTTTATCTTATTTGTGATAGCCTTTCACGAGGGCTTAAGGTTTAATATCTCTTATATAAGCTTTAATAGAGTGTTGTAACTACTTCTTTTTTTTGCGCGGCTGAGAGTTGTTTAGAGGTTTGATCTAATGCCATGCCCATACGCTGAGAAGATAAAGGTTAGCTTTGCTAGTTTAGAGGGCGTTATGGGCCTTGATATTTACTGTAAGAGCGTGTATGTCAAGGTGAGCTCGAAGTCTAGGCCTTGTTTGACGGATAATTACTTTGAATGTCCCTTTTATCCTCGTAAGCGTGAGACTGGTCCAGCTAATAGACACCCCGATGTTTTAGGGGACTTCATCATAATTGATGATCTTAACGCTAAGCTTAAGGATGTGTCTTTTCTAGCTGAGGTTGCATTAGAAGGTGAAGTTATTGACATCATAAGTTTAAAGGATTCTTCGAAAGTTAATTTCGTTGAGATTATTGATAGGCATATTGATGGAGACTACATATATGCTTATATGATTCCTAAGAGTGGTGGTTGGCGGTTTAGATTATTGGCTAATGTGAAGAATAGGACTATTGGTTTGCTCTTAGAGGAGAATGGTAAGGTCTTTGAGGGTGAGGAGGCTGTTGACGAGCTTTTAAAGAAGAAGAGTGAGGTTGCTACTCTTACTGTTGTTAGGAAGTATGAGGTTCGAAGATCTGAGGTTGTGGAGGAGAGGTTGGAGGCAGAAGAATTAAAAGTGCGTAAGCCGAAGTAGTTGAGTGCCTAGGGATGATGTGTCCCGAAGTGCTGATGCGTGATGTATGGAGACCTCTCTGACCTTTAAATTAGCCTTCTTGGGTTAAGGTACTTTAACTCTTTAATTTTCGAGTATCTCTTGTCCATGCTTATCAGCGGTTGATCCTCTATGATGGCTGTGCCTGCATGTAGGCTGTCAAAGTAGCTGAGGTTGTATGTGCTCTGCAATTCCATGGCTTTGCTGTGATATAATGGGTCGTCTGGCATTATGGTAATGCCGTGATATTGGAGGGCTTCTCTTAGTTCCCTAGGTATCGTCACTCTACCTTTACTGTCTACGCGGGCTATGAGTTCATATTCACTTTCCCACCTATGTGTGGCTCTTGAATGGGATTTTATATAGCTCCTGTGTGGAGAGTCGATGGCTGAATGATTCTTTGTGGTGCTTGTTAACCGCTTTTAGCTTTCATGTCTGTTTTGGCTTTAATTATTGTATGATGACTTTGCTATGTCATAGTGTGGGCTTGATATGCTTGATGTTTCGAGGTGCTGAAA
>Ga0190310_1000554_pt1 | contig 12379 bp, 16 predicted proteins | sample 48700778_MG_FD_165059 | JGI IMG/M metagenome (GOLD analysis project Ga0190310, IMG submission 165059) | Hydrothermal vent sediment bacterial communities from Southern Trench, Guaymas Basin, Mexico - 4870-07-7-8_MG | ecosystem: Environmental > Aquatic > Marine > Hydrothermal vents > Sediment ... | reverse complement strand
CCTCTACCTCCTTCGTATACTTCAACTCTTGCAGGTACATTTCTTAATAGGGGTGGAGGGAGATTTACCTCAATCCATCCGTTTTCAAAGTACATCTTGAACTCCTCGTCCCAAAAGTGTGCCTTTATAAACCCTGTCTCAAGGTTCACATTAAAGTCTTCATAGGCTAAAACCGAACTATGATACCCATTCTTGAAGGTTGAGAATAAGATCTCTTTAGGTTCTCCTAGAAACCATCTCATCAGATTTATATCATGACAGTATATATTATTGAAAGCTCTAAACCTTCCATATTCCTCCATGGGAAGCCATGTTGGAGGTCTTGGTTCTACTCTTGGAGGTTTCTCCTCAGTCTTGAGATAGGGTATAGACTTATCTAGCCCACAAATCCAATCTCCTCCATAACAGTGTACTCTTACGAACGTTATATCGCCCAATTTCTCTCTTAGTGCATAGTCTCCTAGTAACTTCTTTGCTAATCGACATCCCGAATCAAACCTCTTCATATACGCTATCATCAGTATGCATCCAGCCTTCTCTGCAGCACTACACATCTCCTTTGCATCATCTAGGTTAGTGGACATGGGCTTTTCGACAAATACGTGTTTTCCAGATTTCAATAGATCTATTGCTATTGGAGCATGAAGCTCATCTGCTACGACTACGACACATGCATCTATATCCTTTAAGTCTATCAGTTTTTCATGGGAGTTGTAGAATCGGGGTATACGGTATTTTTCTGCCACACTTCTACCCAGTTTCTCCCTTTTATCGCATAGGGCTACTACTTTACAGTTCTCGACCTTTAGGAAGTTAGGTATATGAACCAGTTGGCCCATGAACCCTGCGCCCACTATAGCTACCCGAACTACCACTGGTAAGCTCACCATTCCATAGGGATATCTGGGTATTTAAACTATGTCAGATCAATGCCAATGGAAAAGTATGCATTTGCATACCATAGGGAGAGTTAGGTAGTTAACTATTTCTGGAACTCAAGTACACCAATCTCTCCTATCTTAATACCGCCTTTGGAAACAGTTCATCATTTTCTGTATCTTTTGTTTCATAGATCTCACCTCGTAGGGTTTAAATTTAGTTTTCTTGTACTATAAATGCTGATCCCGATGAGGGTTGAGGGTATGAATCTTGGATGTGTCTCCATGTCGCTGAGGCTAGTCAGGAGGTGGATGACTGGCTGGCGTAGGAGGCATGGGGACGAAACTCGGGTAATGAATACCTACGTAGGTCTATCAACACCTACGTAAGTAGGAACCCTATTACCCTCCCCCAACCACATCCCAGATCTAGGAGTCTTCTAATCTCGGTGAGTCTAATTCTTCCCTTTAGTCTACGATAGTTATCATAGTATATCTTGGTAAGTCTAATTCTTTCCTCCGGTTTGAGAGAGGTTAACTTCTTCCTTAATTTATTAAGTGTCTTCTCGACAATTTCTCTTTCTACAACCTCTTTCTTCTCCTTTCTAGCTTGTTTTATACACCGAAACTTTATGTTATTAGTTAATTGGAACTTAAGGAGAGAGATCACATTGTGTGGTACTGCATCTTTAAGCTTTTCAATATATTCTGTCACAAAATCATCTATCAGCTCTAATGCACTCTGATTAAACTCCATCGGCTGATAATGTGGGATAAAATACTTAAAAGTTTTGCCTACAGAATCAGTACCTGTATAAATTCAAAAATTATCCTTAATGTGCTATGGCACATAATTAAATTTAAATATTAGGGTAGCCTAATTTTATTAGGTAGACTGAATGAGAGGAGAGCGAAAGCTAAGCGAACTACTTCCAGGTGAAAAAGGAGTGATAGTGAGGATCATGGGACCAACTACTCTTAGAAGAAGGTTAATGGATATGGGACTAGTTAGAGGTACGAAAATAGAGGTTCTTAGAAAAGCACCCCTCGGTGACCCTATAGAGTTCCTAGTAAGGGGCTATTACCTTAGCTTGAGAAAGGAAGAGTGTGATCATGTATATGTCGTAAGGGTTTGAGGAGTATGTACATGCCTTTATCCATGCTCTCAGAAGGGGAGAGTGGAATAGTAGTCGATATTAGAGGTGGTAGAGGGCTTGTAAGGAGACTACTAGAGCTAGGATTCACTCCGGGTACTAGAGTGAAGGTATTAAAAATGAGCCCGCCTGGACCTATCCTAGTAGAGGTAAGGGAGAGTAGAATAGCCCTAGGTAGAGGAGTAGCTATGAAAGTCCTCGTCGAGGTGGTAAGATGATAAAAGTAGCACTCATAGGAAATCCTAATGTGGGAAAATCCCTGATATTCAACAATCTGACAGGAGGAAAAGCCCATGTAGGGAACTGGCCAGGTAAGACCGTAGAAAAGAAGGTAGGCAAATGCGTGCATAAAGGTATCGAGATGGAGATAGTAGATCTCCCTGGAGTATATAGCCTAACTGCAAACTCTATAGATGAACTCATAGCTAGGGACTATATAGTCGAAGAGAAGCCAGATGTAGTAGTCGATATAGTGGATGCGTCTAACCTAGAGAGAAACCTCTACCTAACACTTCAACTACTGGAAATAGAAGCGAACATAGTTATAGCACTCAATAAGTTCGATATAGCAGAGGATCTAGGATATGAGATAGATGTAGAAGAGTTGTCCAAAATACTCAAAGTACCCGTAATTCCTACAGTAGCCACAACTAAGAAAGGAATGGAGGAGCTCAAAGATGCCATAGTGGAGGTCGCTAAAAAGAGGAAAAGAAAAGGTGGTGTAAGGATAAACTACGGGTCTAAGCTAGAGAGTATGATATCAAAACTAGAGGGTATCTTAGCGAAGGATGAGAAACTAGTAAGCAGATATCCGAGGAGGTGGCTAGCTATTAAAATACTAGAAAGGGATAGGGAGGTGCTCAGGAAAATAGCATCTAGTCCTATTCGAGATGAAGTTGAGGAAATCCTTAGGTGAGATCTATGGATATTTCATCAAGTGGGGATTACGAAGTAATACTTGCCGAGAGACGCTATGAGGTAATCTCAGAGATTGTAGAAAGAGTGCTCAGGGGTAGAAGAAAGGTAACCTTTTCAGATCTCTTAGATAAGGTATTTCTGGATAAGTATCTCGGAATACCCATATTCCTGGCACTCTGGTGGGCACTCTTTAGGTTTACCTATGATGTCTCAGCCCCTCTCTCTGATCTGATAGACCTACTATTTAGTCAACTAGGTGAACTCGTAAGAGCCTGGGTAATGGATGAGATTCTGAGTTCATTCATAGCCGATGGTCTAATAGCAGGACTAGGAGGAATTCTAGTGTTCCTTCCTCCCATATTCTTCCTGTTCTTCGGATTAGCTATCTTAGAGGATAGTGGATACTTGGCTAGAGCTGCATTCGTCTTCGATAAGTTACTATCGAAGTTCGGGCTTCAGGGTAGGAGCTTCATACCATTGTTACTGGGCTTTGGATGTAATATACCGGCCTGTATGGCATGTAGGACTATAGATACGGAAGAGGATAGAATACTGACAATAATCGTTAGTCCCTTAATGACGTGTAGTGCTAGACTACCTGTATATGTCCTCATAGGATCAGCTGTTCTAGGCGCATATGCGGCCGCTGGAGTATACTCTATGTACCTGCTCAGTATATCCTTAGCTATATTAATGGCACTACTATTCAGACATACCATACCCTACTTTAAGGGAAGGAGAGCAGCCTTCATCCTGGAGTTTCCACCATACGCCATGCCCACTCTGAGAACCACACTAATACACATGTGGGAGAGGGGAGTTCTATTCCTAAAGAAAGCTGGAACCGTGATACTGCTCGGTGTAATTGTAGTCTGGTTCCTATCGAGCTTCCCCTGGGGTGCTTCCATGGAGGAATCCTATCTAGCTGTTCTAGGAAAAACCCTGGAACCTATATTTCGTCCCTTGGGCTTTGATTGGAGAGCCTGTGTAGCCTTATTCTTCGGTTTTATAGCAAAGGAGATAGTGGTGGCAACTTTTGGAACGTTCTTTGGACTTGGAGAGGAGGAGGAAGAGGCTATAGCTGAAGTTATTCGAGAACAGAATATGTTCACTCCACTTACAGGCTATGCCTTCATGGTATTCACATTACTATACATACCCTGTGTAGCAACGATAGGAATAATATACAGGGAGACGAATTCTGTGAAGTGGACAATCTTTACAGTAATCTACGGATTGATACTCGCCTACATAATGTCACTCTTAGTGATTACTGTAGGACATCTATTGGGATTTAGCTGAGGTGAGCACATGCAGGTTTCTAAAGGATCTATATTTGCGTACACCCTGATTCTAGGCATACTCTACTTACTACTAGGCTTTTTAGAGTTTACTGAAGGTTTCAGTATAATGTTCCTACCACCAGATTATCATGTAAATCTACTAGGGTCGTTTATTCCTGGAGATCTCTTTGGCGGGTTCTCAACCATAGTCATAGGGCTAGTACTCATCAGATCTCTTTTATTAAGGCATAAGGAGTATGAAGCATTCATGTACATACTAGTGGGAAGTGCTATAGCGGTCACCTTTGGAGTACTATATGTACTCATTGCAGGAGCTAATGGACTTTCAGCGTACATGGCAGGAGAGGAGTGGATATGGACAGAGGATATGTCCAGGTGCGAAATACTACTACTTCCACTTTCCACTCTACTAGCCCTCATCTCATGGAGCGTGGTCAAAAAGATAACGAAGGGAAGCTATTAGACATAGTTTTTTTGAGTGAAATTATCTTTTACAAATACATCACTTATCTTCATGAGAATAATGGAATTTACTGGCTTACTAGTCCTAATCTATTTTGAGCATTTCGAATTTATCTCTCAGCACAAATATTCTCTTCCTATTGCTAAGGCGAGTGATAAAGGGGAAGGATAAGGGTGTAAAGAGCTGAGTATTAGATTATGGCTTTTTACTTCACATCTTTCCATGTCCTTCAGTAATGTAGATAGAGCGTGTATGGGAACAGATGTAATAAAGGAAAACATCAGTCCTATAGTAATTGGTACTTAATCTATAGACTTAAAGGGATTTTTACACATAAGACAGGGCGATATTCTCTAAGTAAATTGGTACTTTAGGCATTCCACTGTTTGAATACTAGCCTTATAGCTATCGTACCCTTTGAACTCTCTGGTGCATCTTGCTTGACATGGAGTCTCATAATCACATATCCAAGACCCCCTCTATTTATAATGCTATTAACATCATTTGAGTACTTTAAAGCATCTATAATCTCCTCAATAAACTTTTTGAGCGAAAGAGGAATTGAAGGCTTTAAGAGCGTTTTGAGCTTGTTAGAGAGGCGATTAGTATCCATGTTCTTGCATTCTACCTTACATTTGCCCACTATTATCAATATGCCCTTAATCTCAATCCAATCAGGCTTCTCAACCTCAATATGATCGAGCTTTGCTGGTATGGTTCCTATATTCATGAATTTAGCAACGAAAAGGAAGCTGTGGGGGTTAATCGGGCATAACGTCGAGCCGAAACATGGATACGTATTATCTAGTCTAAAAGCTATAGTGTCGGGGAGAGTATCTAACCAAATCCCAAATAGTAGACGTCTATTCAAATAGATTAGCCACTTATCTTCAGGATCTATTGGCTCAAGAGTGACATAGTTATTTGTCAGACCTACATAGATGAGACATTTCTTAAAACCTAATTTTAGCTCTCCAGTTTTCACGGTACCTCTTATCGTTAAAGTTTCAGACCAGTAGGCGTGAGAAAGACCTGTTAAGAATAAGGCTATCGTTAATATTAATACTAAATGACGTACTAAGCGATACATGGATACTATATCCATCTCGACATAAAAAAGATTATGAATTTAAGGTTCAGATAATTATCCAGTATTATAATGGATCAAAATACACTACTATATTTCCTATTAAAACAGGCATTAGATTCAACTTTTAATTAGCAACTTCACCGTAGATGAGTTCTATTCCATTCCTATTAGCTCTTTCGAAGACTTCTCTGGGGTGATGAGGAAGACATACCTAAGCTTACTACCATACAACTCTTCGACAACTCTCACTCTCTTAACTACCCTATCTACCTCCACTACACTCTCAATTAGAAGTTACTATTTATTCCTAGTTCTCTCTACTCTATCAAGAACCATACTTCATCCGTTTATTTAAGGATTTTAATTATTTAGAGTAGGATATAATCTCTATGTTTTAAGCTATTTTCTCCACTGGATTACATACCTATACACACAATATATTGTCAGAACCTATGAGTAATAGGTTTAAGTTATCGTATGTATTTGTAGAGGTGCTCATAGCTCATGAGGAACTCGCATCCCCTCTTAGTAGTCTTGAATAATTCGACACCATTAGAGCGTATTCTGATAATTAAACCCTTACCCATGAGTAGATTGAGGTATCTCTTGAGGTTTGAATGATTTAAATTAGCCTTATACATAATCCGAGTCTTCCTCTCACCCTTTATAGCTATTCTCAGAATTTCTGCCATTATATCGATCTCGCTCCTCCGTGTAGAATAGCCCATGTTAATCTTCAATCTATATCCTATATAATCCTTTGTTTTAATCTTAATCATAGGATAGATTAATGAATATAATAATATAATCAGTACTATATTTATATAAAGATGGTTAATGAATATATGTAGAAATTATGAGGGCAGAACTTTTTTATATCATCTGATAATGTAGTAGCTATATAATAACTTTAAGTTAATAGGATATTCCAGAATACATCACTAGGTGCTCAGCTTGATACTGAGAAGTTTTATTACATGCCTTAGGTAGTTCAATAATTGCTCACCTTTAGGGGTTATCCTATATAACCTCTTATTATCTACCTGCACCTCCTCAAGCACCCCTCTCTCAACCAGCATGTCGAGGTACTTCATACATGTCTTGAAGTTTATATGGGCGTTATAGGCTATTCTAGTCTTAGGAGCTCCATTCGTACAGCACTCCAAGATGAGGTATACTATCTCTATCATCCCTCTCCTCTTAAATTCCATATTTCACCATATAGAGTAAACAAAACATATATTTATGCATTTTCTAGTTATAATATAATATTTGGTGAACTCAAAGAAATCTAAAATATAACTTTTAGTAATATAATTTTAATTATGCATTTTAGAGATATCATTTTAAAAATTATTTCTATGACCTACTGCTTTTTCTTAATCATCAGGAAATCTATATTGAAGATCTAGATTATAAATTCATATGAAAGATATGTACTTAAAAGATGTGCTTAAGGTTAGAATTTCTACTTCACATATCTTAAATATATTCTACACCTATTTTCAGTGAACCTTCCTGGAGATAGGTGATAGTGGTATGAGAAGTAAGGGTTTGATAGGAGTATTTGGACTGTTGATCTTAGCCCTGTTAGTGCTTGGAGTAACCTATGCCTACTGGAATGAAACATTATACATAACGACTACTGTACATACTGGAACCTTTTGTGTTAAATTTGTTGAAGGATACCGCATTAACTACGACGAACCTGGTGATAAGGATCTTAAGTACTATGGTTATCCTGAGAGATGGCCCTTTGATGTAGGGAGTACTACATGCGAGGTAACCGAGGACACGGTAACGATAACCCTCAATAATGTCTATCCATGTTATCAAACGTTCGTAAGATTCCGTATAAAAAACTGTGGAACCATACCAGCTAAGTTGAAAGATGTGACTGTAGAGTTCGAGGATCCTAAGGGATTAAAAGATTATGTAACTTTTGGCGTTACAATGGCAGTATCAAGTGGCGGCACCAATTGGGTGCCTGGAGCTTGGTACGCGTACCCTGAGGCGTGGACACAAACCTTTGCGAAAACGGACGCCCCGCTTGACGAGCTCGAAACAGGATTAGAAGAAGCGATAAGGAATGCATTAGATAAAGTAGGTGGGGTTCTTCTACCAGGTTATGAAATCTGGTTCGACTCCCTTGGCTTTCACATCATACCGGAAATAGATGAGGTCCCGGCTCCTGAGGACGCAACACTTACAATACATATAACCATAACTTGGACACAGTTCAATGCACCAGAATCTACACAAACATAGAACATATCTCCTCTTTTTTAATTTATAAGCTTAACCATGAGGTAGTGCCTCATGCAGCTCAAGCCAAAGTACCTAATAATACTCCTTTTAGCTAGTTATCCTCTTATTCTATATATAACTGGGACATTATACTACATATTAGTATCGGTTTACTGGATCCTCTTAACTTTCCTATTGATTAAGCTTTATGGATTTAAAAAAATAGACTTTTTATCGATCCGTAAAGGAGTTGTATTAGTTGGTCTGCTCACAGCTGCACTCTACTTAGTTAGCGTGGTGGATGCGGGTCTAATCACAAAGTTCGGTAAAAGCCCTTATTCTCATACGCCCATAGGCCTGCTCATAAATCTAATCTACGTGTCGTCTATGCTCATAGGGATGGAGTTCTCAAGAGCATGCTTACTGGTAAAGACTCGTAAACCAAGTCAAGCGATAATCTCAGTATCTCTCTTGTATACGTTTATTCAAATGCCAATAGCTAGACTACTATTCTTAACAGGATCTACATGCGTAGAGATAGTAGATTTTCTAGGTTCTCAGGTATTAACAAGCTTAGCCTCAAACATACTAGCTTCAACCTTAGCTCTCCTAGCAGGACCAGTAGCCTCTCTAGCTTATAGGGCTCCTATCGAAGCCTTCTGGTGGTTTTCACCAATACTGCCAGACTTAACATGGGGGTGGAAAACACTAACAGGAATAATACCACCGATAGTAGGCTTTATAGCTTTAATCCACCAAGCAACATTCATGGAACTTAGAAAACTGGGAATAAGATTGCAGAGGGCAGGTGAACTTAGAGCGGTTCGGAAGGAACGTAAGGAAGCTTTATGGACGGTAACCCTATGCATAGCTATGGTCTTAGTCACCTGGTTCTCCATGGGATTATTAAACGTGTTCCCAAGTGTAGTGATAAGTGGGAGCATGAGACCAACAATTGAGGTAGGAGACCTAATCATACTCATGAAGACTTCAGCTGAGAAGATAAAACCAGGAGACATAATCCAGTACATAACAACTGAGGGGATGGTCGTTCACAGGGTTATTGGAATAAGAGATGGATTATTCATAACAAAAGGAGATGCGGTAGATACTCCAGATCCTGATCCAGTCCATCCGCTAAATGTGAGAGGGAAAGTTATAGCTATAATACCCAAACTGGGATGGGCTTCAATATATCTGAAAATGGCCCTATTAACTCTGTACAACGTAATAGCCGAAAACTCCAATTTTACATACATAGTCCTAGTCTCAGCCATACCAGCTGTAACCCTAGCAACCCTTAAAAAGCATAGGCGGAAAAGGTGGAGATTTAGGAGGTGGTGAGATGCTCCGAGGACTCACAGCGGTCATAATAATACTGCTCACCTTACTCATACTAACAGGGATCTCTCATGCTTACTGGAGGGATAAACTTGAAATAGTAGCAGTAGTTGAAACAGGTAGGTGGATATCTAAGATACACTCCTACAAGATAGCCACACCTCCTGGCTATAGTGAGCATAGTCCAGTTACAGCTACAATAGGAGAAGACGGTCAGTGTTTGAAGGTGACCTGTGTAAATGTCTCAAGAGGGTGGCATATATGGGTTGGACTACTCGTAGTGAATGATGGAACGATTCCTGTTAAAATACTAAGTCCTCAAGTTTTGATTAAACCGATAGACCTGAATGGAAACTTCACAGTAAACATATACTTATATGGACCCTATAGCAGTAGAGACTATGTAGAGGCTTGGGATGGGATTGATGCTAAAAATTTATCCCTCGAGGGAAGTGTAAAAACTGTAACTTTAAAACCATCTCAGAAGGCTGTCATATGGATAAAATTCACCTTTAACGGAGATAATGAGATCAATATAGAGGAAGTTCGGATACACATAATGATAAGGCATGGAGTAAATATTTAACTTATCATATCTCAGTACCTCTAATACAATACTACAACAACTCAATCATAGTTTTCCACTCAATTAGGTAGAATCTCTTTAAATGTCAATGAAAGTAGTGGTACTGGGCTGTAGCTTAGAGACCACACCAGCTACTTAGTATAATCATAGTGATAGATCTTATTTAGAGATCCAATACATTTTTAAAGGAAGAGGGGGAACACAGAATTATATATTTGAAACTCTACCTCTGATTTTGTTGCTCTCTAAGATCCTTTACCTCGACTATCCTTCAGTATCTTAGATGCTAAAGTTTTTAATAATTAAAGAATTAATTAAAACATGAAATTTATGAGAATAAGCAGCCGGATTAAGCGGCTTAAGAAAGTGTTATTGAGAATACCAAGAGAAGTATTACTACCAGCACTTTTGATAGCCTCAGCTTTAGGAACCATTCTATCCCTAGTAATCCTTTATCACTCTCATACAACACCGATAGTAGAGTCAAGGAAGAAAATCCTCGCTAGCTATTCTCACTCAGCCCTATACGAGTATGTAGCTTTTCTCAAGCCCAACTTAATATATAATATCACTGAAATAAGATCAGCTGAAAAGACTATATACCTCAGGATAACGGACTACTTAAAATTATACTTTAAGTACATCTTCTCAATCGATAGACCCTCTAATACTTCAGTCGAATATAATATAGTAGTATACTTGGAGTCCTCAGCTGGATGGAGTAAACTAGTCGATATAATAGAGAGTGGAGTAGTAAATTCGAGAAAAGAGTTGGTGAGGATAAATTCGACCTTTGAGATACACCCAGATGCCTATTGGAAGCTGATAGATACTATAGAGAGGGAGACGGGAACATCATCTAGAAACTACACTATCAAGATAGTCCCTAGAATAAAGGTACTCTCACTAATCAATGGTAGAGAGGTAAAGGAGGTATTCATCCCCATACTGACTATAAATATGATCTTAGGGAGTCCTGAGGGGGATGTGATAATACTAAAGGGCTTAAAGCATAAGCGTGAGGGTGAACTAATCGAAAAGTATTACGTTAGACGAGAGGATGTATTGTTCAATAGAGAGCTGTCTTACGTCCTTCTAATTATATTTCTCCCACTACTGGGCTTCTCGATTTTTAATATATTCAAGGTGAGACCTAAAATTACGCCAGCTCCTGAGAAGAAACTAGCCTCCATAGAAGATCTCGTAGTCGAGGCCTCTAAGGAGGTTGTAGTACCATCTATTGCTACTATAGAGGTCGCTAGTATTGAGGATCTCATTAAAATATCGGATATTATGGGTAAACCCATAGTTAAGTGTACAAAGAAAGTAAAAGGTAAGATTAAGACCATGCTCTATGTCTTAGATGGTACTACCATCTATAAATATGAATATTAAAGGATCCTTACCTCTAAACCATAGGCTAGTAGATAAATCCTCAAAATTCCTAGGAACCTGTAGGGTTATAAACTCACTAATATAGATTTTGCTTAATAACGTTTTAGATTATTTAATTAATCTATCTTTTAACTTTATAGTATTCTTTTTAATTTTTGACATGCACTATTTTCATGCCGTAAAGTTCTTCCTTAAGTTTAGCATGTATTCTATAAGGTTCTAAGGCTTATGTATGATTATTGCCTTACACTTATTTGCTTTCCAGACACTTAGTAATTTACTCTCTTCTATCTTCACGTAGGGTCCTATAGCAGGGTCATGTACGTAAAAGTAGTTATCGTTGTAGCCCACAACAACTATAGTATGTAAGTATTGTCCTGGGAGTATTCTTATTATCACTGGTCTACCTAGATCTATTTCTCTCCTAAGATCATCTAAAGTGAGGATAGCGTACTCGCATTGTATGTATCTTCTGAGGAAGGGTAGCATGTCCTCGAAGCTCGTATACCCAGCCCTACTCACATCATCTTGTGTTACATTAAATCCATAGAATCTGAGTACCATACTTGCTGATGCTTCAGAGCAGAACCAAGGCTTCTGCCGTACGAAGGGTACGTTAAGTACTTTAGCCCCCATTCTCTTGAGCTCTTCATATCTCCTGAGCTGTAGTTTGAGGTCTTCCTCGCTTGTAGGATTACTCCTATATCCGAGATGAGTCGTTGATGCTATAATTAAAATTACTACTATGATAAAGATTAATCCAAGGACATATTTTCTAAAATTTGCCCTAGTGAGTACTACTGCCTTTTCACTCATCGATAGTTATTAGCACGTGTTTACAAAAACTTTTTCCTAGTAAATAACGACATCACTTAATCATGCACACACTCATGGATTATGGTATCATCTTTCCCGGATTGAGAATGTTGTTGGAATAGAGTAGTCTTTTAAGTTTTCTTATCAACTCTATATGAGTTTTACTCAAGTACTACAACATCTAATA
>Ga0190310_1000552_pt1 | contig 12431 bp, 6 predicted proteins | sample 48700778_MG_FD_165059 | JGI IMG/M metagenome (GOLD analysis project Ga0190310, IMG submission 165059) | Hydrothermal vent sediment bacterial communities from Southern Trench, Guaymas Basin, Mexico - 4870-07-7-8_MG | ecosystem: Environmental > Aquatic > Marine > Hydrothermal vents > Sediment ... | reverse complement strand
CATCGGACTTGCCCTGAAATATACGTTTCCTATCAGGGCCATCGCAACGCTCCCCATAGCTGCTTCAGAGGCTATCGAGTATATGATAAAAGCCTCCTGTTTCGTCAGTGGACGTTCCGAGAAGCGGAATACTTCAAGGAAGAATATTAGGGATATTATCGGCGCTGCAAACGCTAGGCTTCCGCCTATGGCTAAAGTATAGTACATGTTTGTGGGCAATAGTATTAGTATTACATAGAGTATTCCTAAGATTGACCTTATAGTGAAGCCTTCTTTTAATTTATTCGTATTTTCTCTTCTCCTCAAGACTTAACCCCCTCCATATTAGGAATTGCTTTCTAAGCTCTCTCGCAAGAATAGTCGAGGATCTTATCCAAGACTGTCTTGGACCTCTAATTCTCCTCATTTCAAGCGTGAACGAGTATCGTTCTTCCGCTATCCTGGATATAACTATAGATACGTCCTGCTGTATTCCAAGCTCATATGGTGCCATCTGAAGTTTTGCCTTGAGTACCGGCGTTTCCTCCTCGTAGCGTATGCTTGCCTCCAGCGTAGTGAATATTTTGCCGTGTACCCTATAATGTTCAAGGTACTCCAAGATGAATTTCAGAATAGCCTTAGCTTCGCTCATACTTGTAGCTACGAACGGCAGGTTTACTATCCAGGTATCTCCTCTAGGCTTGCTTTTTGGTTTCCATTCCCTTTCAAAGGATGGTGTTACCATCTTAGATGCTCTGAGTACTGGATACCATATAGCAAGCAGGGATGCAGCTATCGAAAGCATGGTTGAATATATCGGTATGCTGACGGTAAAGTTTAGATATATTTTGGGGAATAGCTTGAATACGTTTATCATTTTAGCCAGGAATACGCCCGTTAAATAGCCTATCATGCTACTTACTACGGCTAGAATTACTGCTTCAGCTAGAAACATTCCCGATACATGATAAGGCGATAATCCTAATGCGCTGTAGACGCCTATTTCCTTAGCTCTCTCGTACACGTTTGATAGCATAGAGTTGAATAGTATTAGTATGCCTATAGCAATCGGTATTACGAGCTGCTCTACGCTTCCTGATACGTACACTGGAGAGATCATATATCTATAGACACTTAAAGTCTTTTTCGGAGTTAATTGTACGGCGTATATAAAGTACGTCTTGTTTAGCCTTAATGCTAGATTTTTAGCTATATCGTCGATGGCCTCCAGCGTCCTATAGATGTTAGCTTCATGAACCTTTACGGCTATACTATAGACTTTTCCTCCCAAGTCTAAGGCTAGTTTTGAAGGCACTATTACTATGAAGTAGCCTAGATCCTCCCCCCGCACTATACTGGTAGGCAAATATCTGAATAGCTTCATACGCTCCTCTTTTAAGCCCACAGCTATACCCTTAATATCTAGGAGAGTAAAGTTTCCTCCATCCAGCTCCAGCTTGTTACTGAATAATTTACCATTTATTACGCCTACCACCTTCAGCTTTAATCCATTAGAGAAAGTAAGGTATTCCCTGCCTAAAGCTACGTTAGTTAGATTTATGCCTAGATATTCCACAGCCTTTTCATCAACAATACATACTTGATAATCGTTCTCCTTAAACCATCTACCCCTCACAATGAGGCCGCTTATGCCCGATACCTTATCCTCCCTCCAATCGAAGCCTAAGAAAGCGCTAATTAGCCCCTTGAATTCCTCATTCCTGCCAGCTATGTATATTGAATCCGATGGGTAAAGCCATACCCTAGTTGATATGCTGTAGGAGTATCCGGACTCCTTTAAAGTTAAGTTTACTAAATTAATAACTTTCGTAGGTATGTTTCTCCACAGGCTATCTCGTATGAGTATTCCAGTGTATGTTGGTGCTAGATAGGTGTTCCGCTTAACTACACCGGTGGTTACGGCGGGGAATGAGAATATTATAAGTGCTAGAATTATTATGACTAGGGTTGCGAAGGTTAGGCTACTTCTAAGTTTTCTTCGCCTCATCATCGACGCACCGATATTGAAGGCTGCAACTATAGCTCCGCTACGGCTTATACCAGTAAAGTGAGGTCCTCTAACCTTCTTCTTAAATAAATAGAGTAGCGAAGCGAAGTCGAATAGGAGTATAGCCATTGTAGGTAGGGTTAATACAGAAATTAATATTCCTAGGAATAGGAGGAATAGATCCTCTACCAGCTTAAAGGCCGGATGCATGAGGTATAGGAATACAACTATTACTATAGAAATTGAAACCATCGCTAGCGTCTGTCTTTTAATATCGGGGTACATGAAGAGGAGCCTCTCAAAGAAGTAGATAAAGGGTATTAGGAGAATAAATACAAATATTATTGAAAACCTTATGTTTAAACCTTCGTAATACAGTTTCACGTATACTTCTCTAGCTAGCTTCCAAGCCTCCAGTGCTAGAATCATGGACTGAGTGTATTCGTTTAAGGCAGCCTTCTCCCTAGCCTTATCCAGATACAGTCTTATGCTGTTAAGGTTATCCTCTACTTCAAGGTTCCTTATCCCCTGACTATAAAACATGCTATAGCGTTCCGAACATATATTGTAAAGATCTTCTGCTATCTGGATGAATGAGAACTTCAGGTAGGTGCTACGACCATATTCAGCTCTAAGTCCCCTGCTTACATTGTTTAGGAAAACCAGCGGCTTGGGTTCGCCTGTTAGGGGGCTTCTCGATACTATAAATATTTCAATGGGGGTATCTGGTCTCGAAAATACTATGAAGGCGCTATATCCCTCGCTGAATGAGTAGAAAGTGCTTCCGTAAAATTGCGGGGTCATGTGGCTTAATGCGTCCCTTACTTCAAGCCTAAATATTTTTGGTATTGATAGAGTTTCAGGTTCTATTATCGAATAAGCAATTATTGAACCGCATCTGAAAATAACATGGTTTACCATCTCTTCTTCCCTATTGATTTCAAACACTACATCTCTGCTGTGTACTCCTAGGTCGCTGTAGTATTCTATCTCGCCTCTTTCATTGAGGATACACGCCTCTATTATATAGCTGTACCTTATGCTCGGAAGGTACTCCGTTCCCAGGAGGGCTGACGGCGATATCCCATATATTGTGAATTCGCCCTTGCTATCAGTTATGTTAATTATGCTTCCAGATGTAGTATAGTATCCCTCCACGTATTCGGCCTTTATTTTGGGGTATCCACCGTATATTCCGAGGCCAAATGAATTAGGCATGCTGGCTATTACCCTTAATCTGACAATAGCATTAGGTACTGGGGTATACCATCCCGTGCTTAAGTTGTATATTAATACGCGTCCCCTGATTGTGGAGAAGCCACCATAGTTTGTATCAAAAAGACGGAAGCTTGGCTCCTTAATGTTAAGCTCTAGGTCGTTTGCCAGCATATATATTAATGAGGCTGAGGCTTCTAGGAAGTTTGACTTCCTTGAAACTACGTTATTCTCGAAATTCTCTTTAAACTTGGAATATTCATCGTAGGGCGTACCCCAGTACAGCCTTGGACCTGGAACGTAGAAGGCTAGACCGTATCCTCCAGCGAGTGTAAAGGCCTCGCTATCGAAGATTGAGAGAGGATCCCCATATATTATGTTGAGCCAAGCGTAGCCGGGATATATGAAACTCTCTACGCTCCTTTCTCCTCCATACAGTTTTATCTTTAATTGTCCTATGTAGAGGTTGAGTTTATCTAGCACTCCAGCTCTGTGATACTCTATTCCCGCCGTTGGATTAAAGTAGAATCGTCCTGCATGGAGAATTGCAAGCTCGCTTCCAGATGCCGAAAAAGCCAGATATATGAATAATTTCACGTTGTAAGTTTTCCCTAAGATTATGTTTTTTGTGAAAATCCTTGCTCCAGCCAAGCCTTCCCAGTGTCCGGATAATGCTACGAAAAGTATCGATCTTTTCGGCCTATTTATACTGAAGAACTTCATTAGTTCTAGCATAAAGCTTATTCCAAGAGCTTCATCCGCTCCGGGAGAAATTTCGGGGACTATAGAGTAGGAGTCATAGTGTGCAGCTACAATTAATACCTCGTCGGGAAAAACTGTGCCTTTAATGTAGCCTATTATATTACATGCCTTGACCAGGCGCCATTCAGCCCTCACACGTATTTTGCCCTTGATCGTTTTCCCATTTTCAAGCAACGATAGAATATGTTTAATATCACTAATCCTTGCGTAGAATCTAGGCGTATTTATTGGGATGGAGACGTATTGTCCATATACGTCTTTTCTCGTAAATTCGGTACCCAGTGAATCGTTAAATGTCGCTCCTCGAACGTACGGCTCGATGAAGATGTATGCCTTGGGGGGTCCTAGTATGCTCCCGTATCTAAGCCAGTTTATCTCTGATTCGAAGTCTATGAGAACTATCTTATCATTAACATTCATGTTTCTATATGAATCAAGCTCGCCGGATCCTACATAAACTAGTTCTCCCTCTATATCCCCAATCTGACCTAGAGAGAAGCCATTAGGAAGGATTGCATATATTTTGGCTCTATAGCTATTACCGTCTACGCTATAGGAGAAGTCTATATCGTAGCGTGGCACAGCTACTGTGAAGTTCTGGTAATATATTTCATCAGCCAGATTGCTCATAATTGACGCTATATAATCTCTAGCTTCATAGAAGCCTTGAGTTCCCACGACTCTAGAGCCGTAGGAAGAAAGAGTCCTCACATGGCTTAATACGGCGGCGGTGCTATTGCCTATAAATTTTTTAATTACTTCTACTTCGGAGGCTAGCGTGGAGCTTCCGTGAGAAGCAGAAACTGTCGGAAGAAAAAGGATAGTAATTATTAAAAAAATTATTAATGAATATTTTAGCTTGGTATGGGATCTCCTCAATACGTATTCACCTTAATTTTATGTCATTAGTGAAGCTAACCATAGCATTAGGAAACCTATGCCCGTTCCGATAGCTATTCCCGTTGAGAACTTTATTGTCCTCTCGTAGAGCTCGGCTCCACCTATCCTTATTATGATATACTTAACAATCCATGCTACTAGGAATGCTGTCCACCATGGATAGGTGAAGAAGCTTGCTCCCAGCACGTATCCCGCTGGATTTAGCGGAAAACCAGGCTTCATTATTCTCATGTACATCAAGGCGATTACTATTATTATTCCAGCTATAGTGTGTGGAAGGTAGGGGCTACTTAACTGGACGTTAAGAGGCCCAACGTTAGTGTAGTACAGGGTTAAGTCTCTCGTAAATGCCTCGGCGAAGATATCTCTTATCGAGCTGTGATAGGTATATATTATGTTTTCAATACCATAGTTGTAGAATACTGAGAGCACAAGTGGGAAGGATACTAGTATCGCTACAAGCAACGCTAATGCCTGTGCGGTAAATACCTTATCTTTACCTATACCGTATTCACTGCATATCTTATATGACTCTAGTCCTAGAGCCAGCGGGTTCCATGCCATTGCATCTCCATTTATAATTATTGCAGCTTGCATACTGAGAAAACACTGCTGGGTGGGCGTCGGGCTGGGTCTGCTATTGAATATTCCTAGTGCTCCACCTGTATCGTAGAGGAAAGCCAGCGTGAAGAGTCTGTTGGATTCTCCTCCAATTACTAGGCCATTTAATATGTTTCCTCCAGCTGACGCTCTTAATGCTGTCATTCCTATGGATGAGACTATAAGCATTACTAGCAGCAGTATTGATAGTACTAGAGGCATTCCCGAAATCGTTAGTAGGGCTATTAGTATTACTGCCGAGAATACAAAGTATACTCCCGATAACATCTCCACCTTAGGCCGCTCCCTGAATAGCTTTTTAATCCATGAAGATATGTTGCTCCAGTTGTAGGCTATATAGAAAAGTGCTAGGCCGTATATTCCTCCTATTAATGTTAATGCTTCCGTCCTCCAAACGCTATACGCCGGGGATATAGTCATGTCCCACGCATAACCCGGGCTATTGACGTACTCTCTAAACCTCTCCGGGTGAAGCATGTATATATCTACTACTGGGAGTACTATCATGAAGAAGATGTAAGTTATCCATTGAGTTAACAGCACATCTAGGGGGAGTAGATAAGCGAAGGCAAACATTAACGGAGTAATGCTGGTGTACAATACTGCACCCCTTAAGACGTATTTTATCTCTGGGAATACTTCGTGCCAGTCTACCGTCATGAGAGCAGCTGGAGAAGGCAGGAAATTGGGATTTTTCACGGCAGTGTTTATTACATCGGGCAGAGTGAAGGCAATTGCTATAAGTAAACCACCTATGAATAGTATATCCCTAAAGTACTCGCTGAACTTACTGCTGCTACTTTTACCTATAATTGCTAGGGGTATTGTTGATAGTGGGAATGAAAGTCTCTCTATATCTACGAATATTGTGCTGAAGAGAGGCATTAGTGATAATAGTAGGAAAGCCCATGCTAATGCAAGAGCGATCCAGAACAGCACCGGAGTCATCCATGCATCCCATGGTATACTGCCACCGAGAAACATCCCTTTTAATATGAGTATGCTCCTAGGAGTCCATAAATCAGGAATCCATTGGGAGACTATAGCCCTCAGTCTGGGTACGTAGACCGAGCCGGATGCCTGTGATATCCAGAAAGCGGATATGAAGCTCCATCCTATTGAGATAAGGATCATCGAGTATATTATGGCCATACTTTCCTTAGATAATTTGGCTCCAATATCTGAGACTATCCTTAGGATGAATAGAATGAGTATAGGCGCTAGAATACTAATGGGAAAATCTGCTCCTGGAGCTAAGATCCAGGCAAAGCTGTTAACCATCGTCACTATAATTGTTAATATTATTCCTAGCACGTATGCCTTTACTAGTTTAGCCCCTGTGCCTGCTTCACCTGACATATTTCTCACCCCTTAAATGATACGCAAAAGGCAGTATAGCTAGTATGATAAAGCCGAATATTATCGCTAGAAGAAACACGTAAAAGGGTAGGATTTCCTCTGAAACGAACATTATCTCGATTGCGGCCTTACCCTTAGCGTCGGTTATGGCGTATATCGTTAAAACCCCGTCCCTGTAAGTGTAGTCATATCCGCTTGAACCTACGACCCCATTTACCTTAACCGCTAATGGACCCTTCTCTAATCCTGTGACTATGCATAATACTAGTGTGTTGGGCGTAGACGAGATATTTAATGAAACCCTTTCATTACTTACCGTGGGGAGGGACTCTATCGTTCCATTAGAGCCGAATGAAAGACCATTTACTACAGCGACGTTTATCTGTACGGTTAGGTTTTCGCCGCCTGGCGAAGCTACTATGTGTAGCGTGCCTACGCTGAGATTATGCCAGAATATGTTTATAGTCCTCTTCCCTAAGGTCAGGTTTAGATAAGCTATTCCATTCTCATCCGTAATATTCTGTCTTGCTTCATCACTTACTATTAAAACATCCTTAACCGGGTTATTGGCTACATCAACTACCTTAAAGGAGTATATTGCATATGTAATCCTCTTAACCTCTATCTCCGGAAACTCTGATTCAATGATTAATGGCTGCTTGAGCAGCTTCTCGTACATATATATCATGCTTAAGTCGTTCTCCAGCATTCTATCTGCTCTATCTATTATCAGGAAAAACTTGACGGGGTTCTCGTAGGTTCCCGGACCAAATACCTGCGTCCTCGTGTCCGGATTTCTAGTATTTTTAACGTAGTCTAGGCAGCCTATATTGTACCAGTGCTCCTTAACTAGGTCAAAGATTGGGTGTTCAGGTATTACGGCAACAGCATCTTGTGGATTATTTTTGGTTATATCTACCTCCCAGAAAGCCTCATTAAAGTCCACTCCTGCTCCACCCTTATCGACGGACTTCGTTACAGACCCTTGATAGAGCGTTCTATCTGACTGTAGGACGTAGAAATCATACCAGTTGAACTTTGGTATGAAAAACAGTATTGGCCTAAAATCGTTGGCTTTAATTACAGTCTTCAAAGTAACGTTTTGTACTAGAATTATCCTCGGAGAATAGGCTGTAAATATCCATGTTGTATGATACTCCCCTACTCCGAGATCCTTCTTCGATGTATCTACTATAGGTCCCCAGAATTCCACATGTACAGCTATTGGACCTAATGCACAAATTCTATACTCCACCTTCTTTGTATTAAAAACTTGGGATAACCACCTGTTTTTATAGTATATGAAAACACCTCCTCCACTATCGCCATGTACATACTTTGTACCGCTTCCAGCTTTATGTATTAGGCTAGTTAGCCAGCCTCCAAGCGAGGAGTCAACGGTAACGTTGTAATAGGTGTTTTCTACGCTTACTCCCCCGGTTTTAGTTTCTGAAAATCTTAGATCAGTCTTATACTTTTTCAGTGGATCCTCTATCTTGCTTGGATCCTTAGCTCCGAAGTAGATGTAGTATGTATCTCTGCTGTTCCTAGAGATATTAATTAGGAAATAGATATTAAAGGATACCGTATTGTTAGGATAAAATATGACATCGCCGGTTTGGGATGGTATTTCAATAAGCTTATCTCCTTCAGCCTTTACTACGAGTACATCCTTTACGTAGGCTACGCCTCCATGCTTAGCCGAGGATGGCCCGCTTAAATAGTCTATTTTAAAAACGCTTACATCAATTGGTGGAGTTCTCACTATTACAAGCTCAAAGAATCTATCCACGCCAGCTGTCTCGGTTATATGTACTGTCGCCTTATACTTGTAGTTCTCATAGACGTCATCATTACTGTAGGAAAATACGCTGATAAAGGGCTTAGCTACTAGGCTTACCACTAAAATTATTATAAATAAAAAAAGTTTTTTCATTTTGACACCCTTATTATCTTCTTACTTTTTCTTCTTTATAAACCATCCTAAAGCGAATCCTATTATTAGACCTATTACAATGCCTATAATTATTGAAGTCATCTGTGTTTGCTGTAGTTGAGCCTGAGTAACCGTATATTGAGCTTTATATTCATCGAACTCTGCCTTTAATGAGTTATACTCCGTTTGAAGCGTATTATACTGGGTCTGAAGGGAGTTGTAGTCTGACTGTAGAGAGGAGTATGCACTTTGGAGCGAGCTTATCTGCTCTAGTAGTGTAGATATCTTTACTCTTTGATAGTATGAATTTATGTTTCTTACTAATTCACTTAATGCCCTAATCCTATCATAGCTTCCAGAGCCGACGACTATTAATAGGTAGTTTTCGAATGTCGTTCCCTTCGGGAATACCTTGCCCTTGGGATCCTCAAACCATCTGGAGACGAGCGAAGCTACAGACCATACCGCGCCGTCCCACACACCTACGGTCGACTTATCGGATATAAACATCTCCGGGTCAAGCCATATTATTCCAGCGAAAGCGTTTATATCCGGGTTATATACAGCCATCCAGTTCTCCTTTAGAGGTAAGGTGCCTTCACTAGCATTTCCAAATACTATATAGGCCATACTACCGTTCAATGTATGGGTTATTAAGTTACCGAAGTAGTCTGTACATACAACCTGAGCTCCTGAAGTAGCTATGGTTGCTGGTACGAATTCTGCTCCTATTGAAGTTAGATTGATATCTGCTAGGAGTGTGGCTCTGTACCAGACCAGTATTACGTCGCTGTCCGTAAAGTAGAATATATGCTCAAACTTTATGTTATTATTTAATGCAGTAACGTTTACCTCCAATAGATCCTCCTCAATTTCCCTGTAGGATACCGTAACATTCGAAATGTCTATGCCCCATCTCGACGAGGTCCAGCCGATGTCAGGACCTGTCGCAGCCATTTTTACGTCGTCTACAAAATCCACGTTTGGTACGGCGTAGTGTTTTATCTCTATTAGGCTTCCACCCTGCTCTCCTTCAAAGTAGCATTCAATATATGAAGTCTTTACACGGAACTTCTTGGCCGTTTGGTTAACCCATTCAAATACAACTCTTCTTTGGGGGGTGGCCTTAACATAGCTGTCTATTCTAAGTATAGGCAGAAGCATTAGAAGAAGCATTACCGCAATAAGTAGACCCGACACTTTATTTTTATTCATACTAACACCTTTTTTTAACACTGCAATTTTATATTTTAACTATCGAATATTTATTTTTTTCTATACTATGTTATTTTCTAAATATCGCCTTAAAGTAATTATAGCTTTAGTCAGCCATATTTCGTACACAGATAATCTTGTTAATTTTGGAATTTTACGAGTTATTGTTCGAAATAAACTTTAATATGTGAGTTTTTAATACATAAGTCGAGAAGATATGAGGGTGTATAGCGATGCTGGACGAGATAGATAAGAGAATTCTAATGATTTTAATGGAGAATAGCAGGACCTCGCTTATTGATATAGCTGAGCGTCTCAAGGAATTCGGCATTGAAGCTACGGCGACTACCGTTAAGCGTAGGATGGACGCGATGGTTAAGAAGGGCATTATTAAGAAGTATACCGTTCAGCTTGACGTTAAGAAAGTTAACTATGACTATCTTTCTCTGCTGGAGATTAAAGTCGAGCCCTCTATGCTCTCTGAGGCTATTAAAAATCTTTCATCCATGCATGAAATTACGGAACTTTATGTTATTGAGAATGAATCTAACATATTTGCGAAAGTTAGATGCAGAACATCCGATGAATTAGTTAGGTTTATTGAAAGGTTGTCTAGAATTCCATACATTAAGGGGCTTAAATCTAGGCTGGTACTTAGGGCGATAAAGGAGGATACTTACATACCTTTAATAAATGAGGCCAGGATTAAGACATTTGATTTTAACGAGGACGGCGTGGATGAAGTAGTTATGGAGAATAATAAGCTTCTCCTATCAATTGCTCCAAACAGCGGTGGGAGGATAAATAGCCTGATATATAAGGAAACTGGAACCAATGAAGTTTACGAATCGCTGGGCATGCTGTATGATACATTTCTCGAGGAGGGGTGGGGAGTATATTTAGCTAACGAGAAATATGATTATGAGATACTTAGGGGCTATGGTAAAAGAGTAAAGGTAATGTTCTCTAAGGTGCTTGAAGGAGAAAACATAGGCAGAATCAAGCTTGAGAAAGTGATCTCAATGGATTCCATTAATTCAGAGTTTGATGTAAAGTATATAGTTACAAACTTAAATAGAACTACGCAGAAAGTGTCGCTGTGGGTATGCAACTATCTAAATATTGGAGGCAATGTAAGTACGGATGACTGGCTGTATCTTCCTGTTGAAAACGGAACTTACGTTGAAAGGTTTGAACCCAACTATTCTGGAATAACGTGGCCTACGTATTATCTTAAGGAACTTCCCGAGGAAAGATATAAGGAGGTGTATAAGCGGCGCCACACTCAGCTTAGCGACGAGAGAGTAACAAATGGATGGGCTGCCTACTACAATAATACAACGAAAGAAATACTTGGAATCCTATGGAGTCTGGATGATGTATCTCTAGTAAAACGTTACTTTAGCCCCAGCTATTACTCAATAGAGCTAGTATTTAATACTGTGACATTAAGGCCTAGAGAGTCAAGGGAGTTTCAGCTAACAGTATTCGTTGGAAGAGGAGATTGGACTGACGTCTATAGTAGGTGGGTTGATAAATATAGCAGATAACTATCCCAGAATTACCTCAACATAGTGTGTTTCCTCATCTTTGAATAAGGGTAGCTTAACGCCCTTTATCTCACTTCCATCGACAAGTATCTTTTTTACCCCCCTAGATACTCCAGCCTCATTTTTAACGTGTATTTCATAGGTTGCTCCTCTAAAGAACCTACGAACCCTATATTCCCTCCACTCCCTTGGTATACATGGGTCAACTATAAGCCCATCGTAATCCGCTCTTATACCCAATATGTAGTCGAGAACCGCTCTAAGGCTCCACGCAGCTGAGCCTGTTAACCAGGAGTTCCATCCCTCACCAAAGTATTTAGATTCAGGTCCAGCTATCCACTCCGACGTTACATAGGGCTCTGTTTTACATTTCCACGGATCCAACCCCCTGTATGCTGGACAAGTCTTCCTATATACTTCATAGGCCTTCCTAGCTCTTCCCAGCATACACTCTGCTATAATCATCCACGTTACAGCATGCATAAATATTCCAGCGTTCTCCTTAGTTCCCGGAGCATACCTAGAGATATAACCGAGTTTTTCGTATGGACGACTATATGCCGGTGTGAATAAAGCTGGACCATACTCTGTATCTAGCATCTTCTCCGCTGATACTATAGCCTTTTTAGCTCTTTTCTTCGATGCAATTTTTGAAATTACAGCCCAGCTTTGAGCGTTGAGAAATATCTTGCCCTCCCTGCAAGCGCTACTTCCTATAGCCTCACCCTCGTCGTCGAAACCCCTTATAAACCAGCCACCATCCCAACATAATTCATTAAACTTCCTCTTCAGCTCACGCGCCTTTCTCCTGTATTTTTTGGCTTTTCTTCTCTCACCTATAATCATACATAGCCTCGAGAACTCCATTAAAGCTAAATATAGGAAT
>Ga0190310_1000548_pt1 | contig 12467 bp, 9 predicted proteins | sample 48700778_MG_FD_165059 | JGI IMG/M metagenome (GOLD analysis project Ga0190310, IMG submission 165059) | Hydrothermal vent sediment bacterial communities from Southern Trench, Guaymas Basin, Mexico - 4870-07-7-8_MG | ecosystem: Environmental > Aquatic > Marine > Hydrothermal vents > Sediment ... | reverse complement strand
CTCCTCATAGCCGCTCAACCTAACCACTCTGAGTGAGTATTTCACCCTCTGCAGAACCTCATCTTTACTTAATCCAAGGTTGCATGGCCCAAATGCTACATCGTCTTTGACCGTTATGCCTATTATCTGGCTTTCAGGGTCTTGGAGTATTAGTCCAAGTCTCGTAGCGACCTCTTGAATGCTATGCTCTAGAATTCGTAATCCATCAACTACGACCTCACCGCTATATTCTCCCTCAATGTAATGAGGTATAACGCCTATAAGGCATAGAGCTAAAGTCGTCTTTCCAGCACCGTTTGGTCCGAGGATGACGAAAAATTCTCCCTTCTCAATCCTCAAGCTTATTCCATTTAACGCGGGCTTCTTACTACCCTTATAAGTAAACTTTAGATCCTTGACCTCCACTGCCATCATTGAGAAAGATCCCTCTTTCTTTTGATAAAAATATGAAGGGAGCTATTAAAGCTATACTAAACCCGCCTTCTTAACGATCTTATGAGCTACAGCAGCCACCACAGTATTCACGTAAGAGGCCACGAGAAGCGACGGGGTTATAGCTATCGCTAAGCCTATCCCCAGAATCGGCGAGAGGAGTATCGCCATAATCCCATTAAAGGTTCCACCAAGTATCACTGCAGCTATGAGGTTGAGCCCAGCTTTTTCAGGGACTTTGGTGCCACCAAACCTGTATAAGGCTGCGGCCACAGCCATTAAGATGGCTATAGGTGCGTGGATAACTCCGAGAGGGAATCCCGTCGAAGCCGCAGTAGCGATATGGCCTAACGCTATTACTATGCCTCCCTCAATGTAGCCCCATGTAAGGGCTGAGAAGAAGCCTGGACATGAATCCATCGCCACAGTCCCAGTTGGGCTTGGAAACTTGATGAATGCGCCAACAACGCTCAATGCTATGAATATCGCCATTCTAGCGACACGCCTAGCCGTGAAGAATTTCGCAGCGCTCATGCAAGTTATTTAAGAGCCCACATATATAAGCATTTTACATAATATGAAGAATTAACTTTTGTCTGCATCATTAGGCAGAAGTTTACTGTAACGGTTAAGTATCCATTAGACTTTATAGTCCTCAAAAAGTGGTGTGAAGATTATCAAGCATGAAATAAGATCGCTCGGTTTAAGTGATGCTCTGTCCCGCGCAAATTTATGTTAGGAACAACCTTGCAGACGCACGGGAATATAATTGACTTTTGCCGTTAAGTAAAGGTGATACGATTAGTCTCGTGGAGTGCTTAGCATCGGTAGATTTACTGATGTTTAAAAAGATTGAATGGATGTTAAGAGGTGGTGGAGTTGTCTCAATGAAGCTGTCGCTTAATAATGATAACCTTTCTGCTCGTTATCGCCCTTACGATGATTATATATCCCATAGTAGCTCAGGTTCTTGTCCCGGGAGCGCTATCCAGTAGTCCCAAGTTGTCTCAGCCATGGGGGGAACATGGGTCAAGATCTTTCCTTCTCCGTATGGAAGGGCGTAGTCCACGAGGGGTCGCCCGGCTAAGGGTATAAAGACCCAAGCTTCAACCTCGGAAACTCCGACCCGATGAAAAAGAATATCGGGAACCTACTCAGTAGCAATGGCCTAAGCCAGCTAACTCCTCAGTCTATTTTTAAATACTTTCATGAATACCAGCAGACCCAAGATATTGCCCATACTGCGGCAAGAAGCTGAAATAGATGAGCATGTTAATAGGCTCTCATAAGAGGGGGACTTTAACGATAAAGCGGTGAACGATCACATATCTAGTTAACAAACTATGCTAAGTGCAGAAGGAGTGCGTGGAGATTGAAAATCAACTCCTAGGGTCAAATTAGTTTAGATTTGATAAGATGTCTGACTTTCACCCCGAATTCTTTTTCAATGCTTTTAACAGCTTTTTCGGATACGACTCCAAGACAGAAGATTCCAGTCACGCTAGATCCAATTTTTTCAACAATTTTCAGGAGTATTTTAATGGTGCTTCCGGTATAAATTATGTCATCAACTATGAGCAAGTTATCTTCAGGGCTAATTGACTTCTTTGGAAGAGCTATGAAAGTAGTATACTTCGCGGCTGCACCCGTTAGGGCGGGGTAAGGTTCTATGATAGCATCTGCGATATAATGATCTCTTATAGCATAAACAAGTCTCTTATTAAGAAAAGCCGCTATTAAGGCAGCTATTATTAACCCTCCGCCCTCAAGTGAAAGGATCTTAGTTATTCTACTGTTTTTATAGATTCTATAGGCTTGAATAGCTGTATAGAGCAATAGGTCCGGAGACGTTGCAGATAGATTAGTTAAATCAAAGAAATTGTATATGCTCGGGGCTAGGCTATCTTTCAGTACCTGATCCATATCTATTAAGTCATAGGTTTTCTCGATAATCTCTCTTGCTCTCTTACGTCCCGGTAGAAGTCGGCCTCTAACATATTTACTGAGTAGAGGTACATCAAGTCCAAAATGGTCTCCTAATTCTTTATATTTGAAGTACTTCTTCAATCTTCTTAGAAGCGCTACTGCCTCAATCCTCAACACGACATCATCCAGCGCGGACATCTTCACCACCTTGATATATGACGTATCCGGGTCTAATAAAATCAATACTAACAGCCTGTTAAGGCTCTATGATCTCCGTATTAGTAGCGTCCTTTATCAAGATCGTGTCCATACATTTAATTGCAATCATTATTACAAAAAAGGGCCATTCCACGGCAATCCCTAAGTATTAGCTGGAATAATAGTTATCCGATGAAGCATGTCACGGGCCATATCTGCGAAGTTTAAGGGCCTTATTCTAATCATCGCCGTGGTCTGTTTTGTAGCCGGTGTAGCAACTGGTTGGTATATAAAACCTACACCGCCTCCACCCAAGCCCACTCTAGTAGTGATAGGGCCTTACTCAGGCTCGGAGATGAAAGCGTTCATGCCCGTGCTCGAGGAAGCCGAGAAGGAGCTAGGCGTGAAGATTGAATATAGGATATATAGGGCTGAAGAGCTGAGCACTATACTTCCATCACATTTTGCCGCAGGCATGACGCCAGGCGATGTAATCCTTTTCTGCCATCCAGTCACTATAAGAAAGCTTGCGGAGAAGGGACATCTCATAGATCTTACAAAGATAATCAAGAAAGATAAGTATCCCAAAGCCATCTTAGACGCTGTTACGGTGAATGGGAAGTTGTACGGAGCTCCTTGGGTGGCTAACTTTAAGCCAGGCTTCTGGTACAGGAAATCATTCTTCGAAAAACATGGATTGAAAGAACCTAAGAACTGGAGAGAATTTGTGAACCTACTTGACAAAATGAGGAAGGTTTTGGGCAAAGATGATGTAATTGCTAGCCCCGACAGTGCCGGCTGGCCGTTGTCCGATATTGCCGAACATTTCATCATTTATAGCTCAGGTCTCAAAGTCTTTGAGAAACTTAAGACGGGCGAGATTAGGTTTACTGACTCTGCTGTGAAGTCAGCGTTCAAGGATAAACTCGTATGGCTTATTAAGTATGGATACTTCAGCGAGCCAGAGGATTGGACAACAATTATGGAGAAGTGGTGGAAAGGCGAATATGGACTCTATTTCATGGGAGACTGGATACTTACCATGGTCAAGGATCCCGAGGATCTCGATGTCATAATGTTAACGGCCTTTGAGGATTCGGCTAGTAAGGCCATAACGGCCTGTTTCCCGGACTTCATTATAGTGCCTAAATATACGAAGTATCCTAAACTTGCAAAAGAGCTAGCTGCCTTTCTGGCAAGTGCGAAGGCTCAATCTATAAGAGTTAAAAATGGAGGTTGCGTGGCGACTCACAAGGATGTGTCTCCTGATGCCTATCCAGCAGCAGCTCGTGGCCTAGCCGAGAAGATAAAAGGTATGGAGGTAGTCTTTGATCTTGATGATACTGTAGGAGGAGAATTCCAAACAACATTCTGGGATCAGCTTAAGAGGCTTTGGGTTGAGCCTGAGGCTGTAGACGAGATATTAGCTGAAATAGAAAGTAAGCAACCTACACCGTAATGAGTGAATAAAAATGAAATCTAAAACCCCTATTTTTTTCCTCGCACCAGCCATGGCTATTATAGCCTTATTTGTCGTCTATCCAATAGTTGATACAGTTAGACTCAGTTTCCTTTCCCCCGATGGGAAATTCATAGGTCTCAATAACTATGTGAACGTGCTTACAAGTAATGATGTCCTAAACCTGAAGCGATTTCCCTTCACCCACCCGCCTTGGGGTTCATTAATACATAACGCGGTATGGATAGCGTTACACTTGCCCCTGTCATTATTGCTGGGTCTCCTTTTCGCCGTAGTGTTTAGGAACGTAAAAGGCTCTTCCATAGCGAAATCGCTCATATTCTTGGGTATGGTTACCCCGATGGTGGTCGGAGGATGGATGATAAGGTTTATGTTTGACAGGGATCTTGGAATAGTTAATCTACTGTTTAGGTTGGTTGGCCTAAGCGATCTAGCAAATAAGACGTGGACTGCGTGGCCTCAACTTTCCATGCTTGCTACAATATTAGGAGCTGTGTGGGTTTGGACGGGATTTAGCATGATTGTGTATTCCGCGGCTCTCGCGACGATACCTAGAGAGTATTATGAGGCTGCGGATATAGATGGTGCATCAGGCTTTCAGAAGTTTATCCATATCACGCTTCCGCTTCTCAAACCCGCCACGATAGTGGTAATTATAATGACAATTCTAGAGGAACTTAAGATTTTTGATATAGTGTTTGTGGCTACTATGGGCGGACCCGGTGGTTCATCAAGCGTATTAGCTCTTCAAATGTACCTTATGGCTTTTAAATACTTTGAAGTCAACAAAGCTACCGCCATAGCTGTACTTCTCGCGCTACTTACCCTTCCGCCCACCATATATGTAGCTAGGTCGGTGAGGAGAGGATGAAATTTAATATCACTAGGAGAAGTATACTCAAGATTGTTCTCACGGCGGTAGCTTGGGCTTTAGCTATTCTCTGGACTACCCCATTTATAGGTCTCTTTATGGTAGCGATCAGACCTATGGAAGAAATTATGCATGGCTGGTGGAACGTCGGCCACTTCAGTTTTACATATCGGAACTTTATAACGGTTTGGACAGGGGCGGAGGGTAGCTATCCGCTCCACATCGGTATTAGAAATAGCCTCATAATAGCTGTCTTCTCTAGCATAATACCGTTGGCGATAAGCGCTCTAGCCGCCTACGTTTTCGCTAGGTTTGACTTTCCTGTCAAGAATCTCATTTTCCTTTCAATAGTATTGCTGATGGGCATACCGCAACAGATAATAGCTGTCCCCTTATTCCGGATAATGAAGGACCTCAGGCTATTGAATACCTATCTAGGTCTTATCCTCGCTCATAGTGCTTGGGGAGCCCCATGGATCATACTCTTCTTAAGAAATTACTTCTTAACACTTCCAAAGGAATTAGAGGAGGCTGCTCGAGTTGACGGAGCTTCTGATTTTCAGATATTCCTTAAAATAGTCATGCCTCTCTCAAAACCAGCTTTACTATCAATATTGGCTCTCCAGTTTACGTGGGTTTGGAACGACTTCTTTTTTGCTCTCTTACTCATGATGACTCCTGATAAGTATGTAGCTACTCAGTGCTTAGCCTTCCTAAAGGGCAAATACCATGTTCCATGGGGGCTGCTGGGTGCGGGTTCGATAATAACCATGTCTTTACCAATTCTGTTATACTTTGCATTACAAAAGTATTACATTAGGGGTATGATAGGCTGGGTGATAAGGGGTTAGGTGTTCAGAACATGTCGTATGTTCTGATTAGCGCCTACAATGACAGGGAAGCCATCAACGCTATCGAGGCCCCTATGGAACTTGAACAGCAGATAACGGTGGGGGTGAGGGAAGTCAGTAGAAAGATCGGATTCCTGGGCAGGAATATAATCTCTAAGAAGAAGCTGGCTCTCGTAGGCATAGATGGATATATCGGATTTGAGTGGGATTTTTTCATCTCCAAATTCAAACAGGTCCTGAACGATCTGCAAATAGATGTAGTATTTGAAGACATAGCTAACGTATATAAGTCTCCAGACGAGATTGAAGAGATGATAAATCCGTTCCTGTCCTGCGATCCCTTCTTTGGCAAAATATTTAACGGAACCATAGAGGATTTCATAGACAAAGAAAAAGTGAATGATCTTAGACATAGACTCAGAAACAAGAAAAACTGCGGGAAGTTGGTTGTATGCTTCGGATGCGGATCAGTTAATAGGTTTCTTGAGAACCTATATGATATAGTCGTTTACATTGATGTAACCAAAGATAAGGCAGGTAAGAGTATTATGAAGGGTTCCATGAGGAATTTGGGATGTAGAGTTGATATCAGTGATCGTAAGTATAGGGGGAAGAGGTTATATTACGTGGATTTTCCGGTACTTGACAAGCATAAGAAAATTCTATTGAGACGTATGGACTTCTACTTAGATGGCAATGAAATAATGGCCGTTAAGATGATTCCCCGCGGAGCTTATAAAAATTTGCTATTGATTCTCTCTAAATATCCTTTAAGGCTTAAGCCTATATACGTGGAGGGGGTCTGGGGAGGTCAGTGGCTTAAGAAGGTGAGAGGTCTGCCGACTAGCATGAGAAACTGTGCCTGGTCGTATGAAATTATAGCACCTTATCAGAGTCTAATAATCAAACTCAGGCGAACGACTTTAGAAATCCCCTTTCTTAACCTTCTCTGGGAGTATCCTCGTGAAGTGATGGGAGAGTTTAATTCTCTTAAAAAGATCGCTGGCAACTTTCCAATAAGGGTTAATTATGACGACTCGATGGGCGGTGGAGATATGGCGATACAGGTGCATGGCAATTTATCCTACCTTAGTAAAAATTTCAATGAACCGATAGGCCAGAATGAGAGCTATTATATTGTAGCTGTTGGACCAAAAGCTAGAACATATTTAGGCTTAAGGGACACAGTAAGTATCGAAGAATTCTATGAAGCAGCTCGTAACGCTGAAATTAGGGGCTTGCCATTTAACCATGAGAAGTATGTTAATAGTATTCCTAGCAAGGAAGGTAGTTTATTCCTGATACCGGCAGGCACTGTTCACGCATCCGGGCGCAATCAGGTCGTGCTCGAAATCAGCGATAGTACGGATCTATACACATTCCATATATACGACTATCTAAGACCTGATTTGGACGGAAAGCTCAGGCCAATACATATTCATCACGCTTTTAACGTTCTCGACGCTTCAAGAAGAGCAAGTTCGGTAATTAAGAGTCTTATGGTCGAGCCTCAACCGATCAGAGCCGGGGACACATGGGCTGAGTATTTTCTGGGCGAATTAGAAGAGCTTGGCATAATTATTCACAGGCTCGAATTCGTAAGGAGAATTTCTGACAATACCAACGGAAAATTTCATATATTAACTCTCGTTGGTGGGGAGAAAATGTTAATAATGTCAAGTTCAGATCCTAAAAGAAGTCTGAAACTGAGATTCTCGGAAACAGCCTTAGTGCCGGCATGCTTCAGTAGCTACGAACTTGTTAACTTGGGGAGAAGTCCATGCAAAGTGGTTAAGGCATTTATGAGGTGAAAACCATGGGTACAAATAATTATGTCTTGGCGCTGGATGTGGGCGGCACATCGCTTAAGTCAGCGATTATATCGGATGAGGGACGTTGCTTGAGAGGCAGCTTTAGGACCGTCGCTATAGACTCCGCAGGCGATAAGGAAGAAGTCCTAGAGGCGCTGATCACAACTTTAAGAAAATCTTTAGTAGACGCCCAGAGTATGGATTTAGAAGTTAAGGCTATAGGGATATCTATACCCGGCCCATTCGACTATGAGAAAGGCATAAGCCTGATGACACATAAGTTTGCTTCAATATATAGGCTCAATTTAAGAAAAACCATCATTAAAAGCCTGGGCTTAGGTAACAAGATAAACATCATATTTGAACCGGATTCTTGGGCTTTCCTAATAGGTGAAATGTGGCACGGCGCCGCGAGAGGTTATCAAAGAGTCATAGGGATTACTTTAGGCACTGGTCTAGGCTCAGCTTTTACAGTTAAGGGTCATATTGTTGTTGAAGGGACAGGAATACCTCCTAAGGGATGGCTCTGGAATCTTCCCTACAGAGGTGGGATACTTGAGGACTGGATATCAAGAAGAGGAATTATCAGAAGATATAAGGAGCTTACTGGAGAAGAGCTTGATGTTAATGAAATAGCTTCTAAGGGTTTGCTAGGAGATGAAAAAAGCCTACTTGTCTTTAGAGAACTGGGTGAGATCTTGGGAAAGTGCTTAAAGAGAATAGCATTAAAATTTAAACCTGATTGTATAGTCTTTGGAGGCCAGATATCAAAATCATTCGATCTCTTCAAGGACCCTTTGATTAAGCAACTTAAGTCCGTTAAAAGCTTAAAGAAGATCGCTCAAGCCGAGCATATAGACCTAGCTCCATTATATGGTGTTGCCAAAATGACCTTTGACGAAATAGAGAACAGAATTCACTATCCAAAAGCGATGATAAGTGAGAAGATATGACGCGGCTTGAAAACAAACATCTGATATTTCCCATAGGTGTGCAGTTTTACTATGAGCCGCCAAGACCTTTAAGCGATCTTAAACACGACATCCGAGTCGCCAAATCGCTAAATATCAATACACTCAGATTCCAAATTTCATGGTGCATGACCGAGAGAATTGAAGGCAAATTGGCATTAGATGAAGTAGAGGCTCTACTGGAGGAAGCTGATCGACAAGGTTTATACGCGCATGTGGCCATCGTGATGGAGCAAGCACCTGCATGGCTCTGGAGGAAGTTTCCCGACTGCTCTATGGTGTATAGCACGGGTGAGAGGCACTTTGACCCCACACAGTATCGATACCCATATGACGGTAAACCGGGTCCATGCTGGGATCACCCGGGTGCCCGCAAGTGCGGCGAGAGGTTCATCAGAAAACTGATTGGTAGGTTATGGAAGTACGATAACATTATCGAGTGGAATGTAATGCAAGAAATAGAATTCTGGCCTATTCATGAAAACATATCGAGACCCTCCACACTTGGTTTCTGTTACTGCAAACATACGCTTAATCAATTTAGGAAATGGTTGAAAGAGAAGTATCGTGATTTAAATGCTCTTAATCGAGCATGGGGAACAGGCTATGGTCAATGGGAAGAGGTAGAGCCCCCGCGTTTTTATGATAGAGTTCCGGCATACATAGATTGGAAGTATTTTATAGATGACATTTATACGGTCGAGAGAATACGGTGGAAAGTAAAAGCTATCAAGGTCAGCGATCCAAGGAAAAGACCTGTAGTAGCTCACGTGAGCAAAGTTTTGCCTGGAAGAGGATCTGATTGGCGATGGGCAAAAGATGTAGATGTGTTCGGCAGTAGTTGCTATCCTGTAGGCTCTATGCATGAGTGGGATTTAGGATTTCCAGCTCCGGGAGAGAGAATCTCCCGAGAAGCCTGCATTTTAAGCGAAGTGCTCATGGTAGCGTTGACATACGATTACATTAGATGTGCAGCAGGGAAGGAACGTATCTTGGCGGCCGCCGAGTTCCAAGGAGGACCTAAAGGCGGCCTTAGCCGAATCCCAAGTCCGGAAGATATTAGACGTTGGATCCTTACAGCTCTCTCTTCAGGTATTCAAGAACTTTATTTCTGGAATTTAAGGCCAGAACACTTCTGGACCGAGGCCTATGGATATGGGCTTTTAGATGCTCAAGGCGATAAAACATGCCGGGCCGAAGAGATTAAGCGATTATCTCATGCTATTAACAAGTATCCGGAGCTATTCCGATTGGGTCTAGTGCCTAGACCGCAAGTGGCTATTCTCATAAATGAGGATCTTTGGCATTTCGCGCAGGCAAGGGGCGTAGCCTCAATTCACGAAACGTATAGATACAGGTTAGATCAACATTTATCCTATACAATTCGGGGCATATACGCTATGCTCTGGAAAGCTGGAATATGGGTTGATTTCATCGAAGTGCATGAAATGACCCCTGAAAAGTTAGCAAAATACAAAGTAGTGATTTTACCTTTCCCTATTGCCATCGACGATAAGATCTTGAAATCGCTTAAAAAGTATGTAGAAACTGGTGGCACGCTAGTATGTGAGGCATGCCCTGGCAGGCACGACCGCATGGGCTTCGCGCGTGTTAACGGGTTGTCTCCCATAGCAGAAGAGATATTTGGCCTGAAACACTTCTCAACGAAGATGATTCACGAACCCAGCAGACCTCCTAAATGGACCCCGACCGAGATGACATATGACGAGATCAGACCATTTAAACGTTTAATAGGTGTAGGGTCTTTAACGGGACATACAGTGTTCCCATCTGTTATTTTGGAAACATATAAAACCACAAACGGCACACCCATCTTACTTTACGATGACAAAATAGCAGGAGTACTCAATGAATTAGGAGATGGGAAAGCATATCTCATCGGAACCTTAATTGGCCACGGCTACATGGCCTATGGAGACTTAGCAACTCAAAAATTCCTACTCACACTATTGGAAAGATCAAATGTTACACCGGAGAAGTGCGGTCAATTAAGCCGACGTCGTCGAATATACAAAAATGAGGAAGCGTGGTTCCTGTTCAACATGAAACCTAAGAAGGTAATTGAAAGCATATCAATTGAGAAATATTCTACAGCAACATTCCTAGAAAATGGAACTACGGTCGAAAAAAGAGTAATTAATATCAAGCTAAGACCATTTGAAGTTAAATGCATAATTATGGAATAAGTGCGTTCAATCCATAATATTATTTACAGGTCTGAATTATTTACAAAATCTGTCCCAAACCTTATTAAACAGGTATTTGAAGTAGTGTTGTTGGCTGGGGGTGAGGAGGTATTGGGCTCCGAGAAACTGCTCAGGGCTATGGTTGCCATATTCGTTATCCTGATATTATTCACGGGATTATTCGTGATCTTAAAGCAGCAAGTTATCCCGGTTATGGAGCAGTATCAGAACCTCAAACATAGCTACGAGAGGCTTAAGGAAGAGTATTCATCTCTGGCCGACCAGCTCTTTAGCATCGAGCAGGGATATAAGAAGCTTGAAGGAGAGTACAAGAACCTGCAACAAATGTATCTGCAACTTGAGGAAAGCCATGAGAATCTGAGGGAAAGCTATGAAAATTTGAAGTCCAGCTACTCCTCTCTCGTGGAGGAGAATAAGAGGTTCAGAGAAAGCTATGAGGAGCTGAAGTCCAGTTACCTAGACCTACAGCAGAGTTACCAGAGACTTGAGAGAGAGCATGAGGAGTTGAAGGTTAACTACACGATGCTGGAGATGAGAGCATCCAGCTTACAGAAGATTTTGGAATACTATCAGAAGGCCTATGCGGAATATCTGACTCTCAGGGAAAGGGCTTCCACAATCATAGGGAGGGAGGTCAGAAACTGGGTGGAGGTTCAGAAAGTCTTGAGGAAACCCCCAACAGAGAATGTTCTGAGAATCGTTTCGGAACTTGGTCTCCGCGAGGACATGAACTCGTCAGAGAAGGCTCGTAGGGTGATGGAGTGGGTGATGGTGAACACGCGATATTTCTATGACAAGTACATTGTGGTGGTCGCGAGTCGGCCCTTTACAGGGCTTCCGGACTATGTTTTATCCGCGGACGAGACGATTACGAGAGGTGGAGGGGACTGCGAGGATCTAGCTATCCTAGCGTACACGCTCCTCAAACAAGCCTTACGAGAGGGAGAGAAGCTATACCTAATAGGAGTGTCTTCGAAAATTTCCGGCCATGTAGCGTTGCTCTATGAATCTGGTGGAAAGTATATGATCATGGATCCGGCTATGGGATATGCCTCCAACTCAACAATAATGTTAACGATATACTTCCGAAACGCTATCGTGAGCATCACGCCAATATGGCTTGACCCCGACTTTAAGAAGATGCTCGCCGAGAGCTGTCTCGCAGAGATAACCTATCATCCGGAGGGGACGAAACCTTACACATTCTTAGACCTGAAGTCAGCGATAACGGCATGGCTTAACCACCTTAAAAGCTGTCGGAGTTGTCTCGCCGAGAACCTTCATGTTGACAGGATAGTAAATGAGTCAATTGATAGGAGGTTCAGCTCCACCGAGGAGTTCCTGGCGTGGATGGCAAGGCGGTAACTTTATTCCCCAAGTAATGGTTTAGATCAAGGCTCATTTTCTCGACAGTTGAAGATGGGCTCTGGACTTTATCTTAACTGGGTTTACGCTCTACAATACTGCTGTCATAATTTTGCTCATGCTGAGCCTGTTCATCTCAAGCCGCGATCTCTCTAGGCGGGTTGGCAGATCATCGCATTTTTCTAGGCCATCCACAGGAAGGGCATACTAGTGCCGTCCCGCATCTTGGGCATTTCAGCGTTTTAATGGTCTTTTCGTGGTGTTTGGCGGTTCTACGGTTTCTCTTCGCTCTTAGCCTCGCTAGCTTGGCCTTCCGTTTCTTGACTATTTCTCT
>Ga0190310_1000547_pt1 | contig 12471 bp, 8 predicted proteins | sample 48700778_MG_FD_165059 | JGI IMG/M metagenome (GOLD analysis project Ga0190310, IMG submission 165059) | Hydrothermal vent sediment bacterial communities from Southern Trench, Guaymas Basin, Mexico - 4870-07-7-8_MG | ecosystem: Environmental > Aquatic > Marine > Hydrothermal vents > Sediment ... | reverse complement strand
GTTATAATAATTTTTTGAATAACTGTTTTTCGAACATTTGTCGTTATATCGATATCTATTATATTTACTTTACATATTTAAATTTTACTCCCTACTTATATTTGGTTTTTAGCTTAAATCTTTTCATTTTTTCAAGTCTTTCAGCAATGTACATTTTCTCTAGACGCCAGAGTATCTGAATTATTTTGTTTTCATCACATTTTTCTAAATATTTTTTTACCCTATTTAATGGGATACCTGAAGCTATAGCTAAAACTACAGGAAAACCGTACTCTATATATAGTTTGCTCACCTTCTCTAATTGTTTGCATACTCTAGGAGGTTTTTCAGATGAGCACCTAGCTAATATATCAATTATCTCTTCTTCCGCTTTACGTGAAAAGGATAACCTTCTGGAGGTGCAAATAGGGCAGATTTTTAGTTTTTTGGCTTCATATACATGTATCTCCTTAACGTATTCTAGACAATTTAAACATGCCACCGTTACTATTTCAGCATATAGCTTGGCTCTATATGCCTGAATCGCAGCTAGGAAACGCCTTTCCGCCGGAGCTGGTTCTAATGCCTCAAGAGAATATTTCATCGAGCTTCTAAGAAGAGGAGTAGGGCCATTTATTAATGTAATTTTTATTTCACCGTTGCGTATTTTCCTGGCTATTTCTGTTGCTGCCTCTATGTTGAGGTCGTGATTTAGGACCTCCTTCATGGCTTCGTTAAAGGCTGGCGTATCCTTTAAGCTCTCCACTAGATAATTCATTAATTGTTTCGTTAATTTAACTCCCTCCTCAATTATCCCCATCCTCTTTGCTATTTGAAATAGTCTCCATCTAAAGAGTCTACCTTCAACCACGGCTCTCTGCACGATAATTCGAAATTGCTCAGGAGAAATATCTTTAAGAATTTTCACTACTTCCTCTGCTATGGGAAAATCGCATTTTATTATTATCCCGTAGGGTTTCTCTCTTAGGGCAAGTGAAATTCCTAGTTTTTCTCGTAGCTTGTAAGATAAGTATTTAGAGAGAGTTCTATTTACTCTTGTACCGAAATGCATGTGTATATATACGATTTTATCATTAGCCGACTCCACTAGTACTAGCTTATCAGAGGGGACCGGTAGACCGTTTAACGCCATCCTGTATACATCTTTTAATGCTTTTTCTATCTCCGAGGAATTAGAAAGTAATTTCTTAGAAAGATTTTCAGCTATCTGTTTCAATTTTATTACTTTAGATAATTTCTCGACCTCCCCTCTTATTTTACCGACGCTTAAAGCAACCTCTAGTGGAACTGGAATTTCTTCGCCTATCCAGCTTGGTATAGCTCCTAGATAGTCCTCTTCAGGAACTACATGTATTTTTTCATCATTAATTCGAACAATACGCCAAGGTCTTCCTGCCATTATGAACTTTACTCCAGGTGTACAGTACTCTGATACAAAAAATTCATCCAGTACTCCTATGGGCATTTTCTCATTATCATCGACTACTAAGTATTGTTTAACCTCGGGTATCATTGAAAGATTTTCGAAAAAGAACCTATAGGATCTGGATCCATTAAGCAGTATCTTACTTTCATCCGGGGTTAAGCGTATTAAACCTATTTGTTCCATAAACCTCAGTAGCTGAAAATACTCATTTATACTTAGGTTTCTATATGGATAAACTTTCTTGATAATCGAGTAGATCTTGTAGGTATTATTCGTAAGTCCGGAGATTAAGAAGCCTATTATTTCATGTGTAAGGACATCTAGGGGTTTATCGTAGAAAAGCGGTTTTTCGAGCTTGCCTTCGTATAAGCGTTTTATAAGGACTAGTGCTTCAAGAGCATCATCCGTATTTTGTGCTATGATTACTCCCTTGCTTATGCCTCCGAGATAATGCCCACTTCTACCTACTCTCTGAATTAATCTAGTAACTTGATGAGGCGAACCATATTGTATAACCATATCGATATGTCCTATATCTATCCCTAGCTCTAGGGACGATGTACATATTATCCCCTTTATTTCTCCCGATTTCAGTAGTCTCTCCGCTCTGTATCTTTCTTCAGCTGAGAGGGATCCATGATGTATGTATATTGGAAACTTGTAGTCTATGATCCTAAATCTGCTGGCCAGTAGCTCGGCTGTCGGCCGCGTGTTGGTAAATATTAATACGCTTCTACATTTACTCATTATCTCTTTTATTCTTCTTATCCTAGCCATTACCTCCGGATAGAGAAAGAATGCGTCTGCTTGCTTAATATCCTGAGTATTCGGTAGCGGGTAGTTCATTTCCACGCTAAATCTTTTAGCTACATCGACATAGACTATCTCACAGTCTCTCCCTTCTCCTACTAGAAACTTGGCCACCTCTCGCGGGCTACCTATTGTTGCCGATAATCCTATTATTTGAAAATTTCTGCCCAGAAATGCTCTCAGTTTCTCAAGCAATATGGATAACTGAACACCCCTCCTACTGACTACCAGCTCATGAACCTCATCAACTATAACCCATTTTACTCCCATCAAATGCTTCCTCAAAACCTTGCCTATGAGTAATAGTTGTAGAGTTTCAGGCGTAGTCACGATAACATCTGGAGGAACTAATGCTTGAAGCCTCCTTTCAGACGGAGAAGTATCTCCATGACGTACGCTAACTCTAAAATCTAGCTTATTAAACCACCATTCAATCCTATATACTATGTCTCTATTAAGCGCCTTCAAGGGGGTTATGTAGAGAACTTTAATATACCTGCCTCTCTCCTCAGATAACATCATGTTTAGTATAGGTATTATTGCCGCCTCCGTTTTTCCGGAGCCGGTTGGAGCAATTATGAGAACATTTTTGCCCTCCAGTATTAGGGGTATAGCTTTCTCCTGTGGAGGTGTTAACTTTGTAAATCCCCTTTCCTTAATTAGCTCCAATATATATGGATGAAGCATTGAACTCATAATGAATACCTATTCTAGGCTCAGTCTATATTGTATAACTTTTCTTAATAAGGATAACCTCAACGATCATGTTTTAATCCATTTTATCATAGCTACCATAATGTAGATGGGTACTATAATATTGTTGTGAAGAAATATGAAATAGTGAGATATATATTAAGTTTGGATAATACTCCGACATAAATTATTAGATATGCTAAAATTTCCGATAAAATAGCTACATAAGCTTGTCTCTTCATAAGCGTTGTGTTAAAAAGCTCCAATTTCAAATTTTTATATTCATTATTAAATGTCTTAATTACATACGCTATTACTAGCCCAAACGATAGTCCCGATAGAGTTCCAGTTTAATAACCTTATCTCATTTGTACATTCTCTTAATCCATATAGTTGGGTTATTCCATCAATTATCAGCGGAACATTAAATAGAATTAATGATAATAAACATATACATTGGTTTTCCTTCCTCATAAACAATAAGTGAAAAAATAGCCTAATAATAGCCCGGTATGGATGGCTGTGCACCTAGCGCAAAGCAACATTTTAAATCCTGCAATAAAGAAACTTCTGGATGGCATTTGATGGCAGAATGGACTATTAAGCAAGTAAAGTAGGTCCATGATATATGTTAAAAAAAGTATAGATATTTAATATCATAGCAAAAATGGTTTTATGCTGGTGGAGGAGGAGGTGGTGGGGGAGCCTTCTCCTTGGGTCTAACTAGTAGATAGATAATTAGCCCTATAATGCCCGTTAAGAGTACTACTAGAAGCCATAGGACGGCGTTTTCTCCCCTCTTTTTAGCATCCTTGTACACCCAGACCGCTAGGAGTATCCATATAATGAAAATCACTAGGTAGAATACTATACAGCCGCCCAATATAAGGAATGGTCCAATTTTCTGCATTCCTTAAACACCTCAACAATTCTGTAATGTTTTTAAGTTATAAATATTGTTGTTGTACCATCATTAATACTTCTGCTATTGTTTACGCTATTATTAGCGGCAAATACCCTATGGTAAAGAATGAAGCTATAAAATTATACGCTCTTGTTTTTAGGTTAAATGATTTATTGTTGTAATGCATTTATAGCATATGGATCGAGTTAAGCTTAAGCTAACCCTCACAGACGAGCAGGTAGTAGAGATGCCACTGGCTACTAGAAGTGATAGGTCATGTAGCCTTAAAAACAAGAGCGAAATTATTTTTTCTTGCCCGGAATAATGTAGCTTCCTGCACCCTTTGGGTAGTAATCCAGTTTAGCCAGGTATGCAGGATCTACTCCTAATTCCCTCCATACACTTTTTACTGCCTCATCTATCGACATTCTTTTTTCAAGCAGATATTGAATTAACTTTTTAAGCGCTTGATCCATGAAGTCTACTGTTACGTAGTCACTCCATCCTATGTATGCTTTGGCTCCCTTCTCTATGAAGGCATCTGCCATGCTTTCTGTATATAGGCTATGGCAACCCATTACTATAATGACAGTATTATTGAAATTCCCCTTTAAAGCTCTTATAAATAACGGTGTTATTGTAAAGTATCCAGCTCCAGCGCCAACTTCAACGAATAAGTTAGATGGTATAAGCATTTCATTAAGCTGTTCACTAACGTATTTTGATTGATTATAGCGCTCTCCCGTGATTATGCCTACCGTTCCATTTGGAAGAAGCTGAAAGCTTACTCTTAGAATCGTTGAGTGAACTCTCATAATGATTACTTCATATTTTGTAAGGTTGTTTCTAAAGAATTCAACTGTTGCATCCCGACCATGCACTACGTCTACCTTATAGCCGTATGATTCTAGAATGGTTTTCGTATAGTTTATTAGGTCTTTATTAGGGAAACGTGTGCCAACAGTATCTATTATTAATGCCCTTCTATAGGAGGGGGAAGGAGGCTGATTATATAGGAAGCTAAGTATTATTATTGTTACCATGAAACCTATAATCGCAATCATGACAATATTAAATATCTTTAGCATTTTCATGTAAATCACCTTAATTCAATTAGCTTAGCTTCTAGTTTATCTAAGTCTATTACCGCCACACTAGCCTTACCGGTTAAGTATCCGAATACTTCGCCTGGATTCACTACTAGACATTTATTGATTTTTTCCGCTCTTGCCTCATGGGTGTGGCCATATATTACTATGTCGTAGTCTCCGCTTTTAGCTATAGCGTTAACGATATTAATAGTATTTTCCTTCGATCCTAAACCATGTATTACCAGAATCTTCCTTCCTTTGAGTGTTAACTCTCGCACGTCACTCGATATATCGGCTCCTTTTTCCTTCGCTATAGTATATATTAATACCTTCTCTGAATCGTTATTACCGAATATTCCTATGACCTTGAGTCCAGAGTCCACGAGTTTTTTTGCTGAAAATGGCGCTATATAATCACCGCAATGAATAACTAGCTCAACATTCATTTCTTTAAAGACTTTAATTGCTTTATCCAAATTTTTCAGGTTATCATGAGTATCCGACATTACTCCGATTAGAATATTCTCACCCTCTCCCTAGACTAACTTACCTATTGCTAGCTCCACATATATTAGTTTTAGCAGAGTTCTACGAATTGCTTCTTGATGATAATTTCTGGAGGCTAAATCCAATTCCACCATACATTATTGCAAGCAGAGGGGCTAATAATGCCGATGATATTAAGGTAGGTGAAGATAAAGGGATTATCACTCCTACAAAATACTCTAGGTCTGTCATGGATATTATTGATGAGACAATATATGATATTATTGAGGATAAAAACGTCCATAGTATCATTCTCTCCGGCTGATTTGGCTTATCTACTATTGTCCCTACAAATCCAACAACTATTATTTGTTTAAAGAAAATACTCCAAAACAGAGATATCATCTCCATAGGGGTAGCTAGTTCTGGCAAACTGATGTAGATAACGGCGAACGTTGATAGCAGGGTAGATAGAGACCCTACAGCAGAGCCAAAAATCGAAGAAATGGCTGATATTGAGGCTATAACTAGCGCCTCATTTATGAAGTGTAGGAAACCCTTGAGTGGTAGAAGAGTGTACACTATCGCTGTTAATACTACATGTATAAGAATACTTAATACAGAGTATTTTCTCGGAATTCTACTTTGGGGAAACATGTCCATACCGCCTCTTATATATTGCCTGCCAAGCTAATATTGACTTCCTAATTTCATCTATAATGCTATAGGCCAGCTCCTTGTATCTCATCCCCTTTATTAAGGGTTTAGATTCAAGATAAATTTCGTAAAATCTACCATCACTAGATAACCTTAAATCTAAGATAAAAATGCCATAATTTAGCCCCTCCGAAACCATTTCTGCTTCTATCCTTATAATCCTCCTTTCAAACTCCCTTTTAAATGAAATACTTGATCTGATGAATGATGCATGATGTGGAAAAACTGTTTCTATACGTCTCTTTAAAAATACTTCAAAGTCATCTATAAGTTCTCTCTCAATTCTAAAGGGTAGTTTCTGGACAAACTCTCCGGAAACCTTGGTAGTCTGCTTCCACTTTCTCACGTAGCTCGGCACGACCTGAAGTGCTGCTCTTTCAGCAGGATAAATTGTTGCAACTACCATCACTACTATCGATAATATAAAGCTTGAGACAGTCCATAGGGGTGTAACGCTTAATCCGAGACCCTGAAACATGCCTATATTATGCCCATAGACTGCTATTAAGAGACCTAGTACATAGCCTATAGCTCCACCCACTAAGGATATTATTAATGCCTCAGCCATGAATAGAAATTTAACGAGAGAGGGATTGAAGCCCAGTGCAGAGTATATCTGTATATCCCTCCTCTTTTCATATACTGATGCCATCATGGTATTCGTTCCTATCAGAATGCCTAGAATGACAGGGACCGTTGCTGTCAATCCTCGAATGGAAAAACCCCTTGATCTAGCAATTTTATAAGCTCTATTCTTGTATGAGAAAGTTACGGATTTAAGATAAGTCGTTAATTTGTTAGCAATTAGTTTCGCATAGCTATAGTCTTTAAATATAATTATTACAGCTAATCTCTTTAGCGGAAATAGGTATTTTAAATCCCTTGTTATCAAAATTGTATAACTTTCATCAACCGGGGTCTCCGTATAAGTTCCCCTCTCTAAATCATACGTCATTGTATAAGCTCGTAGAGGCCTTCCCGACGCATCCATAACCTTAGCCAAAGCATTCTCATCAAAAATTCCCACTATTTTAACCTCTCCCCTCTGATAACCGTATCTATCCCGAATTGCTACCTTATCACCAACTCTCACTCCAAGCTTTAAAGCCATGTATTTACTTATAATTACTCCTCTCGTATCGTTCTCCATGAAGAAACGCCCTTCAACTACACATTCATCTAAATACGTTACCATCTTCTCCTCTTTAGGATATACTACTATTACTCCTCCAATCTCAATTTCCCTCGCCCTACTGACTATATAACCCATAGACCCTGAATAACTTACAGAAACCTCTCTAGTCAGTACGCCTACATATCCTTCGCCCATGATCTGCAATAGTCCTTTAATTTTCTCCTCCTCTATATAATTCTCGTCAGTAATAACTATGACTGGCGACCTAACTTTAGTATTCATGAAAGTTATTGGTTTTACACTTTTCTCCGTAACTATGGACATAAAACTTACAAAAGAAAGGATTATGCAGGTCATAGTTATTATAGTTAGTGACGTTCTAAGTTTTCTCCGCCTAAGATTATTTATAACCAAGTGAAATACAGTGGACATTACCCCCCAAAAGTGTGCTTTCTCAGGCGTAGGTACCCTTGCTATGTTTGACGGAATCTCTACAAATATTAGGAATGATATTGAAAGGTAAAGAGCTGCTATAAACAGAATTTTATAGTAAAATAGTACTGTGCCTATTGGGAAAAATTCTGTGAAACCTGGATGTAGATGATAAAGTATTGTCGTGAGAACTATAAATATAGTAGCTGAAAGTAGCGTTTGTTTAACGAAGCTATCAGCCTCCCATACTAACCGGCTTAATGCAAAACTAGAAAACATGATTAGCGTAAATAAAATGGGTATGGTTATGTGCGAAGCTCTAACATATAGCTCCAACGTAAGTTTTATTTCACTAGCTATTCTGTTAATGGTTTCATACTCTAATAAACCCCTCTCCAGATCTCCCACCTCATAAGCTCTAGATAGCTCCATTAAATGGTCATTGATAGAGGATAGGGATTCATAAACTTCCGGAATAATGTAGCCCTCGACTGATAACGAAGATGCTAGCGATGACACATACTTATACGTATCAAGAGCCTCCTTCAGGTACGATCTTAAAATTTCCTGAGGTATTATGACTTCGGTAACTCCTCCCCTTTCTACTGAGAACCCTTGGCTCGAGTTTCTTAATTCTACCCATTTTCTGAGCGGTGAATACCAGAATTTTATATAGTATTTACCTGCCGTGAGAAGCATTAAGGTATATCCGAAAAGGCCTTTATCTCCTATTAGTATCCTCCCTTTATCGTAGTAATCAATAGCCACATTATGTTGCGAGAAGAGAGATAATGTGATAAATCTTGGGTAAATATCCACGTATTCCTTATCGATAAGCAGTATAAATCCTGCATCCGCCCATTTTATCTGTACGCTTTCCCTCAAGTCCTCCCTCACAGATACTCTATCGATAAGCACTGTATCATTGTAGTCGTAAATAGCTCTCACAGTATAATTTTCATACTTAGAATATAGCTTTACGACCTCGCCTTGGTGAGCCTTTATAACTTTAATATAGCTAAGTCTTTGGGGTATTAGCATGACTATTATATCGGCATTGCCTCCATCCTCTGCCTTAGGAATATTAATTGCATGGTATGTTGTATTATCGAGATGAAAATCAACGGTAGTAACGGATTCTAGCGTTTGAACCTTAGACATACATATATCCTTCAGCTTTATCGTAAAATTGACCTTTTCACCTATAAGAGACCTATCATGTATTTTTACTAGCATTTTATGTTCAAGAAAGCCCTCGCTAGGACTGTAGGTTTCTTGGCTAACTATGTGATACGATACGTCCCTATTATTACACTGTATAATTAGATCCTCAACCTTAACATCCCCTAAGCGTCCATTTAAATATATGTAAGCTACAGGATAGCTTCTAAGCGTTATCGTTAAAGTTAGATTCTCCGAGGAAGGCTTTACGTACAGGCGTAGGTGCTCTCTATATCCTACCGACAACGGTATAAAATCCTCCGACCATTCAAAGAGCTTAGGATAAGGCTCAGTTGATATTGAATAGTAATCATTGAGTTTTATGGTAAGTCTTCCATCTATATTCGAAATAGTTTTATATAGAAAGTTAAGCGTTAGCTTTCCTTTATGGAATTCCGTTGAGAAGATGTAAACAGGCCAGAGAGGGATAGCTCTTCCAAATTCATCTTTAAATACAATATTTAATAATCCGCCTCCCCTGCTTGAGGGTATATCTGAAGTAAGCCAGTTAAGTATCTCTTCCAGAAAAATACGGTTATCGTAACTATCGTTAGTTACGATAGCAGGCGTTAAGAGAATGAAAACTTTGCCTTTACCGTAGTTAGAGTATACAGCTATTGTTCCCTCATTATTGAAAGTCCTTTCCCTTAATCTAATTTCAGAAAAATTCCCATAATTAACTACGCGGATAGCATCATGAATAGTTATTCTAAGAACTTTCCCCGAAAAAGGACTCTTAATTGTTCTCGTAAGATTTCGTGCATTCATTAACGGAGAGGAAAGGGGCTCATTTAAAACCATGACTGCAAATTTAGATAATAGTTTATTGGTAACGCTCTTATCACAGGTAGAATAACCACATATTAGGAATAGTCTACCTCCAGAGTAAATCCAGCTAGAAAGGTCTTCAATTTCTGTAGAGTCAAATGCTAATTGAGGATTGTAAATAACTATTAAATCATGTATTTTGAGAAGAGGGTAGTCTAGTAAATCAAATTTATCGTCTATTAAGTTTACAAGGAAATTAGTTGATTCAAACTCCTCAGTGATAAGTCTAGGTACGCTCCCATGAAGCAAGTCTATAGCTATAACAATCCTATCATGTTGAGGCAAAGCAAAAGTACTTGAAAATAACGTAGAATAAAGGCTGAAATACAGGAATAATAACATAACTAATATAGTCCTTTTCATTCCCTCACCTTTTTAATGATTATGATGTTGAGAAGGAATAAGACGATTAAAACTGATAATTGAAGGAGAAATGTTACTGGAATTCCCCTGCCCTCTACCTCAGTTACTGGTACAAGCGACCTAATATCTTCACCTAAAATAATATCTTGCGGGTCTATTATAACCGTAAGGGGACGATCACTTAGGGTTAAAGTGATACATTCAATTGTGTTATTGACCCATATCCACTTAGTAGTAATTCCTCTTTCCGTCTTAATCTCTATTGGTACAAGCATTTTAACCTCTTTTTCCGGCTCTAATCTCTTAATGCATACTTGAAGTACGTAACCGAAAAATATTCTGTATGTGGTCGCATTTAGTATTTGATATTTGACTACCCCTCTTTCGTATAGCCAATGGTCAAAAAACCATGAGAGATCTCTATCGCTTACCTTTTCAGCTATAGCTATAAAGTCCCTTATCCTAGCTATCTTATACTTATACTCCACGTAAAACGTTCTTAGTATATTAAAAAAGGTCTCATCCCCAAGCATATGCCTAAGCATATCGAGCACACATGCTCCCTTTTTATAAACAATAGTAAAATATATGTATGGTTTTTTAGCGAAGAAATACATTGTATCAGCTATCGGATAGTCTCCATGATAGGACAAAAACCTATAGTATCTGTTTTTATAATATTTATAAAATATGTCTCTACCTCGTTTCCAGCCATAATTCCATTCAAAGTACATTATTGTGGTGTATTCAGTTAAGCCTTCGTCTAGCCACGGCTCATCGTTTTGATCATTGCCTACAGCTCCGTACCACCATTGATGTCCTATTTCATGAGCTATTACTAGCTCTAAATATTCAAACCTTGAAGGAACGTATAGGCTACTGGCGATCATTACAAGCATTGGGTATTCCATTCCTCCAGCCCAAAAATCTACTTCAACTATCCTCAGTTCATTATATGCATAGAAACCTATGTTTTCGCTGTATGCTTTTATAGCCTTATATCCTATTTTAGCGGCTTCCTTACCCAAGTATTCGTGTTCACTCTTATAGTAGGAGTATATTGTAACGTTTTCATATTTTACAGTATACACCTTAAAGTCTTTTGACGCCACGATTGCAAAATCCCTTACCTTCTCTGCATGCCAGTGCTCGATCTTAAGATTTCCGTTATATGATGTATTGATTAGATTTCCTGTGGCTGCTATAACGACATCTGGGTCTGTTATAATTATGACATCATAGTTTGCTATTTCGCTGTAAAATGATTCACCTGATCTTACATACGGATCTAGGTTCCATCCATCCTCATCGTATACCGCGAGAATAGGTAAAGCATTGCCTAAGGCCATGATTCCATTATTATATCCGAATCTATCAGCAACCACGGGAACCTTTATAGTAAAGGTTACATTTATTTTCAGCAATTCACCCGGCTTAAGTGGATTAATTAGTGTTATATTCAATATGGTTTCATCAAATCCTTGAATACGATAGCCTAAGATATTACTTCCTAAGATACTGTTAACGTCATGAATCTTTATCCATCCGCCATTATCCTTAAATGCATTTGGATATACGTGTAGATATATGCTCTTAAAGGAAACATTGTGATTATTCCTAAAAGATAATACGAGTGAGCCACTCACAAGTAAGTTATCATAGTCTATAAAAATTCTTACATAATACTTGATATGTGTACTACTTTTGTCAACTATATGACAATTGAGCTCTGGAATATAAAAAGTAGCTGTTAACGTTATAAGAAAAAGTAACGCAAACCTCATGATAATCACTGGTAATCTACGCTATAATGAACAATCGGATGTTTTATGTTACTTAAATCCTGTAATATTTAAAGTTTTACGCTTAATGGCTCCAGCTGCTTAGCTATATAAACCTTAGTACTTAACATTGATCTCTGAATCAGATCTTTAAATCTTAGCATTTGGCTAGAGCTGCCGTGAATTGGTATGGCTACTTCGGCATCCAAATCCTTAACCATTTTAAACGCAGCCTCTGGAGAAGCCGTAGGCGAGGGATCGCCAACTGGTACAATGGCTACATGCGCCTTCTCTCCCCTTAATGGTATATAATCTGAATCACCACCGTGAAATATCAGTAATCCTTTTAAATTCACTAAATACAGAGTTATTGGACCTACATGCTTCCCTTTGAATGCCTTAATTTTTAAATCGCCTGCTTGAACCGTTCCCTCCGCCTTAATTAGCTTATTGCTAGGAATTTTTCCGTAAAGTCTTACGTATACGAATGGATCAGCAATAATGTATGCATTCGTCTTATTAAAAATGCTAATGGCAGATTTAAGGTTAAAGTGATCATAATGACCATGAGTATAGAATACTGC
>Ga0190310_1000545_pt1 | contig 12493 bp, 10 predicted proteins | sample 48700778_MG_FD_165059 | JGI IMG/M metagenome (GOLD analysis project Ga0190310, IMG submission 165059) | Hydrothermal vent sediment bacterial communities from Southern Trench, Guaymas Basin, Mexico - 4870-07-7-8_MG | ecosystem: Environmental > Aquatic > Marine > Hydrothermal vents > Sediment ... | reverse complement strand
GGTTATCATAATGGGGCTAGCCGATAACAGCACCGTCAGAGAGGCTGTTGAGGCTGCGAGGAGAGTTGGAGCCAAGATAATGGTCGACTTAATGAACGTAAACGACATGCCAAGCAGGGCAGTTGAACTAGAAAGGCTAGGCGTCAACTACATATGCGTTCACGTCGGCATAGATCAGCAAATGAGGGGCATGAAGCCTCTAGACGTATTAAAGCAAGTAGTCGATGTAGTCAACGTCCCAGTGGCAGTTGCTGGAGGCATTAATAGCGAGACAGCAGCTAAAGCTGTTGAAGCTGGAGCATCAATAATCATAGTCGGAGGAGCAATAACAAAAGCCGAGAATGCCGAAGAGGCGGCTCGAATAATCAAACAGGCCATGCTAACAAGAAGGCCAATAGAAACAAAGCTATACAAGAAGTTCACTAAGCAAGAACTTATAGAGGCCTTTAAGAAGGTCTCAACGCCGAACATAGCTGATGCAATGCACAAAAAAGGCGCAATGAAGGGTATCAAGCCAATAACACCAGGAGTGAAAATGGTTGGCCGAGCAGTAACCGTCAGAACATATCCTGGAGACTGGTCAAAAGCTGTTCAGGCAATAGACATAGCCGAGCCCGGCTCGGTCATAGTCATAGATGCTTGTGGGGCTGAAGAAGCAGTTTGGGGAGAATTAGCATCATGGAGCTGCGTTGTCAAGGGGGTAGCAGGAGTCGTAATTGACGGAGCGATAAGAGACGTTGACGTCATAAGAGAATTGAAATTCCCAGCCTTCGCTAGATACATAAACCCAAGAGCTGGCGAACCCAAGGGTTTAGGCGAAATCAACGTCGAGATAACTTGCGGAGGCGTCAAGGTGGAGCCAGGAGATTGGGTCATAGGTGACGACAATGGAGTTGTAGTGGTACCCAAGGACATGGCTGTTGAGATAGCCAATAGAGCCATAGACGTAATGGAAAAGGAGAACAGGATAAGAGAAGAAATCAGAAGAGGAAGCACTCTATCAAAGGTCTTGGAGTTGAAGAAGTGGGATAAGATCATAGGTTAAGGTGCCAACAAAGTGAAGATAGCTTTCATAGGAGCAGGAGCCATAGGAGGCCTATTTGGAGGACTTCTTCACAATAGCGGCCACGAAGTCATTTTTGTAGAACGAGAACACAAAATACCTAAACTCATATTGAATGGCCTAAAACTCGAAATGCCGGATTGGTCAACCATAACTGTTAAGGCAACATTTAAGGCAAGTTTGGATGACCTTAAGAACCTAGATTTATGCGTCATAGCTGTTAAAGCCTATGATACTTCCTCAGCTGCTCGCCACATAGCCAAGGCGAATTTAACATGTCCAGTCATACTCCTCCAAAATGGGCTTGGAGTTGAAGAAGAAGCTGAGAACGTGCTAAATAGAGCTGTGGCACGGGGTGTCACAAATTGTGGAGCTATGGTCGAAGAGATAGGGATAGTGAAGGTCAAAGGAATAGCAAAAACGCTTCTAGGAGCAAAATCTGAAGATCTTCTAAACGTATGCTCGGAGTTCGCTGATGCCCTTAAAGAGGCTGGCTTACCAGCTGAAGTCACGAAAAACATAGAAGGAGCTGTCTGGACTAAGGCTATAATTAACTCTTCAATAAACCCCCTAGGAACATTGCTAAACATGAGAAATGGCGAGCTCCTAGAAAACGAGCATACTAAGACCTTAATGGCGATGGTTGCAGCCGAAAGCTGGAAAGTGGCATTAAGCCTCAAAATAAAGCTTGAAGTTGATGACCCTATTGAGGAGGTCTTTAAGGTCGCTAAAGCCACTTATAACAACAAGAACTCAATGCTAATGGACATATTGAGGGGCAAGAGGACCGAGGTAGATTACATAAATGGCGCAATATGGAGAGTATCAGCTAAAGGATTGACAGACGCACCATTAAATAGAGCCTTATATCTCATGGTTAAGGCACTCGAATCCATTAAGCTTAAAGTCTCGGCTAAAAACTAAAGACTAAACATGCCTTACTCCTTTGAGGACTTTCAGATAGGTTCAACTTTTACATCGCCTGGTAGAACTGTAACTGAAGCAGACATAGTGTTCTTTTCATATTTATCAGGTGAATGGTCTCCGCTCCATACAGACATTGAATATGCCTCTAAAACTCAATTTAAGGGGAGGATAGCTCAGGGAATGCTCATATTAGCCATAGCATCAGGACTGATCTTCAGAACAGGAGTTTTAGATCCGCCATACCTCAAAGCTCTCTACAGCATTGAAGAGATGAGGTTTAGAAGGCCGGTTATGATAGGTGATACGCTGAGAGTTCGATTGGAAGTTTCAAGTAAGAGTGATAGAGGAAGTGACGGGGTAGTAGGCTTTAAAATGCAAGTGGTCAATCAGAGAGATGAGATAGTCATTGAAGGAACGATAAACCTGCTCTACGCTAAGAAGCATTAATAGATGGTGAAGGCGTTGAACGATGTGGTTTTGACGTGGATAGGATGCATGTCATCTTATAGAGTACCAGAATTAGCGCGTTCTCTAATATCGATACTAAAAGCCTTAAACATAAATTACAAAGCCCTAGGACGAAATGAGGGGTGCTGTGGCTCAATACTATTAAGGCTAGGCTCAAGGGAAGGCGCATTGACAATAGCTAAGGACACCTTTAACCGTATAAGCCAAGTAAATGCACAAGAGCTTGTGACGCATTGTCCAGGTTGTTTAAGGACCTTTAAGCTAGATTATCCTGAAGTTCTTGGCTTAAAGATAAACTTAGAAATTAAACATTCAACGCAACTGATATTGGAGCATATAGATGCTAAGAAGCTTAAACCAATAAACCTAAAAGCAGCATATCTAGATCCATGCCACTTAGGCCGACACCTAAATGTATATGATGAACCTCGCAACCTCTTAGCTCTAATACCAGGGTTGAACCTCATTGAACCGCAAGAGAGCAAAGAGACATCACTTTGCTGTGGAGCAGGAGGAGGAGTTAGAGCATGTTATGAAGAATTAGCTCTAACTGTCGCTCGAGAGCTGCTAGGCTACTTCAAGTCATTGGGTGTTGAAGCTGTCATAACCGCATGCCCATTTTGTTACTACAACCTCAAATCAGCCTCTAACGGTCCTATTAAGGTCATAGACATAATGCAACTAGTAGATTCATCAATTAGAGGTGTCCCCATTGAGAGGGTGGGTTGAAGAGCTTTACGATGCGACGTTGAAAGCCATAGCAGATGAAGTTAGAAGAACGGCGCTTAGAAGAGCCGTAGAATCATATGTTGCCAACAAGAGAAGAGCGCTATCTAAATTGCCACATTTAAAGAACTTGGCTTTGGAGGTCAGGAGTATCAAAGAACATTCAATAGAAAGGATGGAGGAATTAGTAAAGGAGGCATCAGATGCAATAAGAGATTGCAATGGCTATGCCTATATAGCTAAAAGCGCTGAAGAAGCGAGAAAAATTATTGCGAAGATAATTGGTGAAGACAAGCTTATTGTAAAGTCGAAGTCATTGACATGCGAAGAGATAGAACTAAGAGAATACTTGGAAGAGAAGGCTTACTGTAAGGTCATTGAAACCGATTTAGGAGAGTTCATAATTCAGATAAGAAGAGAGAAACCAACACACATAATTAATCCATCAATTCATGTACCCAGAGAAGAGGTAGCAAAGACATTTTCAAAACTTGTAGGAAAGGAAATTCCAAGCGACGTATCAACTTTAGTCTCATTTGCAAGAAACTACTTGAGGGAATACTTCATTAAGGCCGATGCAGGGATAAGTGGAGCTAATGTAGTTGCAGCTCAAACAGGGACAATATTCATACTAGAGAATGAGGGCAATGCGAGGTTTTCGACAAATGCGCCTCTAATACATGTATGCGTTGTCGGCTATGAGAAGGTAGTGCCAACTCTAAGCGATGCCTTCAAGATAATAGAGGTGCTCCCAGCTTATGCTACAGGAGTTCTAATGCCCTCATACGTATCAATGATAACAGGCCCAAGCAAAACAGCAGACATCGAGAAGAGGCTCGTCTATGGCGCTCACGGACCAAAGGAGCTTCACGTCGTCTTTCTCGATAATGGGAGAAGCGAAATGGCTAAACACCCAATATTCAAAGAAGCCTTGTACTGCATTAGATGTGGAGGATGCTTATACGAATGCCCCATATATCGAATTCTCAATGGCACATTTGGCCATAACTACTTTGGCGGCATAGGCTCAATATGGACAGCTTATACAAGGGGTTTTAATAAAGCGTTGTTCGCCTACATGTGCACATGCTGTGGAAGATGCAGAGAGCTTTGCCCTCTTAAAATAGACATACCAAAGCTAGTTGAAACCCTTAAAGCAGAGCTTTACAAGCTTGGCTTCAAACACCCCAAAGCTGAGATGTTCCTAAACAACATAGCCTCAAGAGGAAATCCTTGGGGTGAACCCCGAGAAATAAGAGACCAGATAATTGGGGGTTGAAAAATCACAATGCCACTGCGATACTACGTGAAGATAGCCTTGGAGTGGTTTGAAAAAGAAATGAACTCTTTTCTTAAATCCCTAAATGAGTATCCCGAAGAAGTAATTGTCAAGGCATGGGAAGAATCCCTTAAACGCTTCGGCACATGGGTGCTCGAGTTAGACGATGTAGATGCTCTTAGTCTTGCAGCAGCTCTCAAAGCATATGGAGATGATGTGAATAACGAAGTTTATTCTATGATCTTAACGCCTAGTGAGGAAATGGAAATACCATATGACGATCAGGACTTTAAGCGCTTAAAAGAGACTTTTGAGGAGTTGTCGTCTAAGCTTGACAGCAAGATGCGCGAGAACGCAGAGAAAATGGCTCAGTTAATAGACACAGCAATTAAGCTAAATAGCCCCATAATAGTTAGGCCTATTAACGGCTCATTAACTTAAAGTTTCCCACGTCCTCTCTGTTCTTCGTAAATTTTCATTAGCGTCTGAATGGTATCGGCTTCCCACGGAGACTTATCATCTCTAATCCTAACTATTCTTGGAAATCTCAATGCTAAGCCTGACTTATAATGAGGGCTTTTCTGAACCTCGTCAAAAGCTACTTCAACAACTATTTTGGGCTCCACGTAGACTATCCTTCCCTCTTCTTTAATCGCTAATTCTTTAAGCCTCCTAGTAATCCATGAGAGCTCCTCATCAGTTAACCCTGTGAAGCATTTACTTACAACTTCAAATTCACCAGTCTCAGGATTATAAGCTGCTAAACGCAAATCACTTAGCATTGAAGCCCTATATCCATGACCATACTCAGCAGCAACAACCACTAAATCCAATGTGTTGAATATAGGCTTAACCTTAAGCCACTTCTTACCTCTAACACCTGGAGTATATGGTGCCTCGAGGTCCTTAGCCATTAGACCTTCATGCCCATCTCGAAGAGCCTTATCATAAAAAGCCTTGGCATCTTCATACCTGCTAGTCAATAATGTCTCAATTATCAGATCCTCGTCAACTACGCTCTTCAGGATCTCTCTTCGCTCAATATAAGGTTTATCGATTAAGGTCTCACCATTAAGATACAAAATGTCGAACAAGCAAAGCTTCAAGGGAATATCACTTACAAGTTTATCCACATCTTTCTGTCTTCGAAATCGCCTCATCAACACTTGAAATGGAGCAGGCTTACCCTCACTAGTTAAAGCCAAGACCTCACCTTCAAGAACTATGCTCTCAGCCCTTACTCTTCTTTTTATCAAATTGACTATGTCGGGCAAGCTCAATGTGACATCTGTTGCTCTTCGACTAAAAATCTTGATTTTATCGTGTAGCTTATGAATTTGAACTCTAGCACCATCAACTTTAACCTCAAAGGAAGCTTTACCTCCAAGCTCTCTCAAGGCTGATATCACGTCGTTAGCCTTCTCAGCCAACATGGGCTTGACAGGGTGAAAGAGCATTATCCCTTGTCTCTTAAGCTCATTAGCTCCACCTATCTTAGCTATTTTGGCTGTAAGACCTACATCGCTAATGAGCATATCGACTCTGCGCACAAGCTCATGAGGTACGTTAAAGGCATCTGCTATTGCCTCCTCCATTAAGCCTTCGCCAAATCCATGTCTCCTCTCGCCCAACGCTAGCTTAACGAGATATTTGACTTCAAGAGAGCTTCTAGCTCTCAATAAGAGACTATTAAACAGTCTTAGCTTCTTACGCCTAGAACCTTCACCCGAAGCTTCAGCTATAGACTTAAAACATTCACAAACCTCCCTAATGGTTAACCTCTTCTCACTTAGCATGAGAATCGGCTTGTCCTTAAGTTTCTCAGCTATCTTCATAGCAGCAAGACCGACATCACCAGTAGACTTAAACACCCTGAAGAACTCGTTTCTCGACGAAGAGAAAACTCTAACTATAGAGTCAACTATACCCATAACCCCAAGACCTATCTCAGGCTCCCATGGGGGAAAGAGCTCTCCAACGATAAACCTAACGGCAACCTCAAGATCATCAGGATCTAAATCCCTAATAAACCTCGATACAAGGGCGACCATAGCACTCTTAGAGCTAATAGACGCGAGCTCATCACATAACTTGCATACATCGAGAAACAAAACCATAACACTAACCCTCAGCTCTACATCCAAAAAGAAGATAATCCACAAGGGGCTCTTAAATTAAACCCCTAGAACCTCAATCGATAAAAATATGGTAACCCTACACGAAGGGCTTTAGGTAAGCTGGTTAGGGATAATCGTAATCATAATAATGGCGTCATGCCAGCAATAGTAGTCTCTTTACCCTTTAAAGGCTAAGATCGCCGTTTCTTTCCTAAGAATCCTAACATCAAATCCCAAGTCTTCAAGCCTTTTAGCTACGCCTCGAGCCAAATCTAAACCTCTAACCTTCCCCGGTGAACCAACATAATGAAAGAGAACGCCATCATCCCTTAATACTCTGTAGAAATTTGAATACAAGTCTCTTCCATAGAGATGACCTGTTTTAGCTGAAAATCGTGGGGGATCATGTATTATTCTGTCAAAGCTTTCATCTTCCATCTCCCTTATGACTTCGCATATATCGCCTTGAACTACTTTAACATGTAGCTCTTTTAGCTTCCAGCTCCATGGGTTATAACTCGCCAGCTCAATAACGTTGGGGTCAACCTCGACTGTTAAGACTCTTGCGCCTCTCAAAGCTGAGTGTATAGCGGTGTAGCCTAAGCCCATGCAGGTATCGAGAACTTCATCGTCCTTCCTAACTTTAGTTAGTGAGACTTTCTTTTTAGCGTCATCCCATGGAGTTATACCTTCAATTTTATGCATGTGAATGCCGTTTATTTCAAGTGTTGGAGCTGTGTTATCAGCTACACGCCTTAACCGATAGAAATGCTCATCTGCTACCGTCAGTTTGAAGAGCCCTTTCTCGCTAATAGCATAAACGCCCTCTTCATCATCAACTATTTCTCTAAGCTGATTAAGGCTAACAACATAGCCTTCCATAATTGCTTTGTCATTACATATCTCCACGTCAACTCCTCTAAGACCTAAGTTGACCAATATGCTGAACTTGATTGTCCTCTTACTACGCTCTAATATACTTCTAGCTGAATAGCAGTCTAAGACTATGACTTGCTTAGGTTTAAAATCGATGAACCTCATGTTTTTCAATAACACCATAAGTAATTAGCTGGTTTACGCTGATAAGGTTAGCTAAAAGCTAGCCTTTCTCTTCCTCACTAAACCACTTAAACAATCCCTCTGGTTTAGGAGCCCTCTTCTTAGGGTTAAGAACCACATCTTCAACGAACCTATCCCTAACAGGCTCATAGACTTGCTTAAAGAACTTTTGTTGATCCAACAAGACTTCCTTCTTAAAGCTCTTCAGGTACTCTAAGGCGGCTTGCCATGCTTTTTCATATGGTATCACACCCTCAATGTATTGGGCTATCTGTCTATCATAGTCTTCAGGCTTTTGCTCTTGATCACCTATCATAAACCATCCTCTATCAGATATGAATGCTACTTCATCGCCAACATGAACAGCCTTTTCTTCTCTAGCCTTTCTCTCCTCGGTGATAGGCCTTCCAATCTTCGATAATCTTCTGAGAGCTACCTCTCTTGCATGTCTCTTAGCCCAGGCATAGAATATCGCTCTATTGAGACCAAAAGACTTTGCTTTCTCCAAGTCACCAGTCAATAAGTAATATCGAGCTGCTTGAAGCAATCCCATTACTTGAAATCTGCCAAGCTTTCCTTTCTGCTTAACTTCAACGGGCTTAGGCGCTACTATAACCATTCTTGGCTTGACGTCTACAGCACCAGGCCACCCTTTGTATCCGCCAATAGCCTCAATTGCCTTGAGAGCAGCCTCGTCACCCTCACCCTCAACATAGTCTCTCCATCTCTCATCATGTTTGAAACTCTGAGGATTAGCCCATTCAACTTCAAAGCTATCGATGACCTCAGGCTTAAAGCATACGCAACATAGATATCTTCTCCTATGAAGGGCTAATGGCGCGGTAAAAACTCTCTTCAAATCTATTTCATTCTCAACTTTAAGCTCGCTTGATCTCGAAACCACATCAACTAGTTTTTCCTTGCATCTTTCAAGGACGTACTCTACGAGAGAGTATGCTATGTCCAATGGGTTATGCTTGGATAACACGTCATTTGAGAAGCACTTCTCATGAACGTGAACATGTGCTCCCTCACCACTCCACTTCACAAACACCGATTTTACAAGGCCGAGCCTTTCAAGCTCATAAACTATGATTCTGGCAACTTCAATTATGTCCTTCCACTTTTCAAGCTCTCCATCAATATCCCATACCGGAGAAGCATATATTATATTCCTAGGATCCTCAAGTTCTAATCTGCTAGATAACCTACTATAGACATTAACTGAGCCATAAATAGTTCTGGGCTTTACACCCTTAAATTGCCTTAATAAGTCCTCAACGTCAAACGGCCTATCAACCTTTAAGGGCCTACCATCTCTCCAATAACGCAGAAAAACGCGGCTACCCAAAGCCCCACCCTCAAGAGCAATCCACCTGCCTTTACAATAATCAGCTACTTCCCTCTTGACGAGCTCATTGAAATAATGCCTCTCAATAAACTCGTAATCCACAGTTGAGCACCCTATTAATCTCACTAAGAGGAGATAATTAAGCTAAGCAATAGGGCTAAATGAACGAGCAATAAAACATGACTTAAACAATGCAGATGCGGCATCTGAATTAGGCGAAGTTAAGGTTTGAAGCTAAGCGTAAAGCTTTATAAGGTCTTATTAGGGGAAAGAGTAGGCGGGTGCACGTATGACCGGTGATTTAGTTTACCTTTTTAGATAGAGATCTCGAAGCTACACAGCTTGAAAGATTTAAATGGACTGTAAAGCAGGCTCTTAAAAGCCCCTTATACTCCAATAAGCTTAAAGGCATAAGTGTAAAATCTCTTAGAGATATCTCTAAGATGCCCTTCACTACAAAACAAGATCTTCTATCATCATATCCCTATGGTTCATTAGCTGTAGGGCTAAATGAATTACGGCTAATACTGTCATCGTCAGGCACAACTGGGACACCAATACTAACGTTCTATACTGAGAAGGACTACGAGCTTTGGATGGAGAGACTGGTCAGGAATCTAAGGCTTATAGGGATCGGTAAAGGTGACCTTTTCGTGAATACATCGAATCAAGGCTTATTCACTGGAAGGGGATATACAGACGCTGCTCCATTAGCAGGAGCAGTGCTAATACCTGTAGGCCCAGCATCGCCAGAAAAACACCTAAAAATAATGATGGAGCTGGAAGTAACATCATTTCACGCAATACCGTCTTTCACGGTCAAAATGGCAAACATAGCTAAAGGCTCTGGTCTAACTGAAAAGTTAAAGTTAAGAAAGGCCATTCTAGGAGCCGAAAGCTGGAGCGACGCTACAAGAAAGAGAATAGAAGAAGGATTAAACATAGACACATATGACAACTACGGCGTAGCAGAGCTCGGTGGCCCAGGAATAGCCATCGAATGTCCAGCAAAAGACGGATTACATGTATGGGCTGATCACTACTTCATAGAGGTCATAGACCCAGAAACAGGTGAGCAATTGAGCATAGGAGAAGAGGGAGAGCTCGTCATAACAACTCTAACTCGAGAAGCCATGCCGCTAATTAGATATAGAACGGGCGATATAGTCGAGCTAATGCCAAGCGAATGTTCTTGCGGTCTCAAGACACCTAAAATATCGAGAATTAAGGGAAGACTGGATGAAATGATAAAAGTTCGAGGTATAGGTCTATATCCCAAGGCAATAGACGAAGTAATATCAAGCATACCCGAACTAACAGGTGAATATCAAATAATACTCTCAAACCTCGACGATATAACAGTAAGAGCTGAGGTAAGAAAAGGCGTAAAAGCTATCAATGAACTCAAAAACACGTTAAAGAGCAAGATAAAGGAAGTTACAATGCTTAATGTAAACGTAGAGCTAGTCGAGGAAGGAGCAATAGTATATCAGGGAAAGGCTCGAAGAGTCATAGACTTAAGGCGATTATAACCCTAATGTCCAAGGCATTTCCAGCAAATCTTTTTTACTGTTTTAATTAGTCAACTAATCTTAAGATTCTTGGAGGGTTCATCTTGGAAACTCTAGGCTTAATATCAAAGAGGAAGAGGGTTAACAAGGAAGAATTCTATAAAAAAGTAGTTTACGGCAAGGGCTCTCTCTACGGGATAGATCGAGATGTACTCGCCAATGTTATAACCAATTTAGCCATTGAGGTCTCATCAACGCCGTTTGGCTTAGCTTGTAAGGCTCTTTCAACTACAGCTAAGAGAGATATCGGAAGCATAATAGTATTAAGCGAAGTAAAGCCGCTCGCCAAAGAACTTAGAGAACTACTAATAATGACAGGATTGGCGGCTGATGACGTTCTTGATTTACCGCATGCCAAAGACATCTTCACAACCAAGAAGGCTAAGAGGTCAGTCGTCTATGGTCACATAAGGTCAACGGTTGAATGTTTTCTACTCAGCACTCTCCTTAGAGGTGAAATACCTTCACCACTATCAGATAAAATCATAGAGGCAGCAGCCATAACGCAATCAGCAATAGTTAAGGCAGTTGAAAAAGCAGGTAAAGAAGGAGCTGCAATATGGAGCATAGCTTGGAACGCATTAACATCAATTAAGCCGCTAGTAGAAATGCAAAACCTACCATTAATGCTATCAGCTTTACCCTATGCTGCTCAACAAGCAAAGCTAACAGCTGCTTACATGTACATGAAGAAGAAGCTTCAAATAGACATAGACACGCTGTTAGCACAATCCATAGTAAAACCAATATACTGACATAAATGAAAGATAGCTGCTTCTCATTCTAAGCTATTTTTAGGTCAGTCCAGGAGCCCTTGATCATCATCTTTACCATCTGCAAGTCGTATCATCATTCCGATTAGACATTCTTAACAAGCTAAAACGATATTTACCACCTCATAAAGCTTTAACTATAGTTAAGGTAATACGGTGATGAAAGCTGACTAAATGGACAAGATATTACGATAAGCTATTAAAGCTCCTCGATCAGTATGATCCTAATAGGAGCTTTAACCTTCAAGGTCAAGTCAAAAGTAGATTTGAGGAGCTAAGCAGAAAAGCCAAGAGGAGCTTCATGATAGGGTTGCTAGGTGCAACAGCGATTAGAAGGGCTAGAAAGTGGGTTGAGATATTTAAGTCTTCAATAAATGAGTGCACTCAAAAGCTAAATGCTAAAAGTGTAGTACTATCAAAGGAGTTAAAAAGCTTCATAGAAGATCCTGAACTTCACTTAGAGAAGAAGCTCTTTATGTACTTCTATGACTTGCTAAGAGGCAGAATTAGCCTTGAAGAGTACGAGGAGAAGGGTAGAGCTGCTATAACGACATCACTCATGACCAACTTAAGAACCATATATCAAAACTGGGTGCTATTGATGTTATGGTCCATACTAGCTGAGGAGCATGGAGCTGAAGTCCTATATCCAGAGCATAAATGCCTTCATCTAGAGCGTCTTGGAAAACAGAAGCTAGGCGAAATAAATCCAAATCTTGTTCTTCACGTAGCTGGTAAGGGGGCGTGGAAGCTCTACACCGCTTTAAGGCCAGACATTATGGTTCACGGTGGAATGATCATAAACCTCATAGACTCAACCCAAAACCCACCAATAAAGCCGCCAGACATAATCATAGAATGCAAGGAGCTAGCAGACTGGTATGTAAGATCGAGGGATGTCAAAGGCCCCTTAGCAAAACCTCTAACGGTTGAAGAATGGAGGAGCAAGTGGATTAAAGGTCTATATGAAGGTCTAGCGGACATACTTGGAGTATCACCAGCCAAAGCAGTTGAGAAGGTAAGTGAGCAGAGGGGTTTAAGGTTAAGGGAAGATCGCGTAGTCGTGTTATATAAGACCTTTTATAAACCCAAAAAGATGTTCCTAATAACAAGGGCTAAGACACCAAGCATCGTTAAGAGGTATCTAGAAAACAGCGGC
>Ga0190310_1000544_pt1 | contig 12501 bp, 18 predicted proteins | sample 48700778_MG_FD_165059 | JGI IMG/M metagenome (GOLD analysis project Ga0190310, IMG submission 165059) | Hydrothermal vent sediment bacterial communities from Southern Trench, Guaymas Basin, Mexico - 4870-07-7-8_MG | ecosystem: Environmental > Aquatic > Marine > Hydrothermal vents > Sediment ... | reverse complement strand
TAGAGGCATTACCAAGCCTCTCTTAATTAAATTTAAGATCGAATTTGCGTCAAAGAGATACACTATCTCTTCCTGTACTCTCTAATGATTTCAGCTATCTCCTCATCTGGTATCTCTGGAAGTTTTTTACTCAACTTTCTTGCACGCTCTTCAAGTCTCTTAAACATAGCTCTCCTAACCTCTTCTTCTAGTGCTCTCCTTATTACAGGTCCAGGTTTTATCCCTAATTTATCTAGCATATCTTTTAATTCTACAGGTATTTTAGCGAGACGGTAACGTATTTCACAAGTAGACCAACTAGGCTCACCTGTATGAAGTTTACCTATTCAACAGTAGTCCTATAGCTTAACTATTGTTAGTGAACTTTTTCTAGCCATTATTTACAGCAGAAGAGGAGTAGATGAAGCTGGCACGACGAAATCCTTTACTTGTTTCATAGGAGATGAGTACTAATTCACGATAAGATGATCTATATCCCTCTTATCGAATGCCACGAATGCCTCAGCATACTTCACTCCCATCTCTAAGCCCCTGAACTCCATCATCCTCTCATGAATGGGATACCAAGATTCAGGCTTACAGTTCCTATGGCAATATACAGCCTTTCTCTTCAACTCAGCATATTCCGTGACATCAACGTATACATCAGGAATAAAGCATCTAGACTGTCTGCCAGTCATAACCTCATAGAAGTATAGTTTTGGGCGTCTCTCAACTGGAAGTGCTTGTATAGCCGATATGGTCATTACGCCGGTTGCCCTATGATCCGAATGCGTATCAACTGGCCAATGAGTTAAAACTATATCAGGCTCTTCATCCTGTAGAAGGTTCCTAATCTCATCTACGCCCTTAGGCGTTACATAGACGCTTGCATCCTTGAAATTTAGGAACTTCACTGATGCGCCGAGTAATCTAAATGCCTCGATAGCCTCTTCAACATTTATCCTCTCATTCTCCTCTGGGCTTCTGGCTCCAGTACAGAGCTCACCTTTGGTTAGGCTTACGGCGAGAACCCTATGTCCCCTCGACGTATATCTTGCAATTAGACCTCCAGCTCCTGAATCCGGATCATCAGGATGCGCCCCGAAAACTATCAGATACATTTTCACCCCACTCTCTTAGGCGTTTCAGCTAAAATGTATTTTGGCTAGAATACCATAACGATCTGATGAGTAAGTCTTTCAGAGCTCAGTCTGCTCATGACTAGACAGTAATCTCTTCTCACTCTAGGTGGTGAGAGCTGAATCCTAAATATATCCTTTACATAACCTTTAATTATAACTATAACTATAGTTATAATTATGAGTACTACAATTCAGGTGAGTAGGAAAACTTTACAACTTCTTAATATCCTCAAGGAAAAGTTATCAGTAAAAAGTTACGATGAACTCTTAAGGAAAATAGCATTCGAGAAACTAGGAGTAAAATCCATGTTCGGCTCTAATCCAAAACTCTCACCCTTCAGAAAAGAAGATGAGGCTGAATTTCATGAGTTATAAATATGTGATCGACTCCTATGCATGGATAGAGTACTTTAGAGGCACTCGAGCGGGTGTAAAAGCTAGGCGATATATAGAAGAAGAGAATTCTGCCACGCCTACAATAGTCATAGCCGAATTGAGCAGAAAATTGCTTAAAGAAATTGAGGCTGGAAGAGAAACTCCTGAAGGTAGAAGAGCTCGATTAGAGTTTATTAGGGCATCAACTCTCATTGTAAACTTAACGGAGGATATAGCAATACTTGCAGGAGAGATAGATGTTGAGAGGAAACGTAAAGTGAAGGGTTGGGGACTTGCGGATTCGATAATCCTAGCTACAGCGAGGAAGAGTAAAGCTAAAGTAGTCACAGGTGATGAGCACTTCAGAGACCTAGTCGAAGAAATCATAATGATAAAGTAGTCTACTACTTCTTTAGTCTATTTTGTCATTATCTCTGCCAAGATATACAGCTTTCATGAAAAAGGTATTTTTATATAAAGTGAATGAGGTATGTGGAAAACATGAGAGTTGGAATATTCCTATCTGAACTCGTCAGGGTGATGAAGGGGAAGTATATAGATGAGCTCAGCGACAGTGAGATAAAGGATTCTATAGACAAGTCAGTTAAGATCATGAAGCACCATGGACTGAATTGTGGTGAGTTTTCAATTGGTAGTATAGATAAGCTTGAGAAAGTAGCGAGGGTTACTTCAAGTATTAGTAATTTTGATTTCCTACTCCATGAAATAGGACAATATAGTGCAACTAAGCTATCCCTAGCGAGTAGTGAGGAGAGGAAGAAAATAGTTGAGGGGCTTAAGACTACGATAGACTACGCTTCTGACGGCAATATAAGGGTATTGACTATACACCCAGCCACTTATAATCCTGAAAAACCAGGCTATGCTTACTCAGAAGTCCTCTCAAGCTATTTAAGAGTTAAAGAGGCTTGGGAGGTCTCAATAAACTTGTTAAAACATATCTCAAATTACGCTAGGAAGAGGAATATCACCTTAGGTTTAGAAAACATGCCATCAGCAGCTCTCTATAAGGGTGAGATCTTAAAATGCCCTCACTTTGGAATTACAAGAAATGAATTCTTCAAAATAATATCCGAGGTGAATAGTCCAGCACTAAAAGTAACCTTCGATGTAGGGCATGCCAACACAGTTTTTCAGCCATGCTATTATATCGAGGGGAAGGTTAAACTAGTAGCCCACATTCACTTACATGACAATGACGGAAGGTTCGACTACCATGCGCCCTTAGGCACGGGGACTGTTAACATATTCTTCCTCATTAAAGTACTTAAAAGGGAAGGATATAGCGAGAGTATCGTAATTGAGAGACCTGTAGACGAGGCTCTCTTTAATGACTTGAAATTGCTGAAACACTATCTTCATGAAGTTACTCCAGGGTTAGTACTTCCATTTTAAGCAATTCTCCCACCTTCCTTAGAGGAGCTAGCCAATGACCGAAAGTCATAGACACGTGTTGGGAGCCCACTAATATTTTTGGTATTTCGTTCACATCTCCCTTAACATCTATGTGAACTATCACCCTACAGTGTATTCCGTCTTCACTCATCTTCACTCTTCCTTCTATTACCATCATTTTATCAAGTGTGGTGCTGACATTGAGTAGGGTAATGGGCATTTCTCTTTTAATGTCAGCATAACCAGTAACTCCGAACTTTCTCCCATGGTAGTCCCTAATGATGAACTTAGTGGATGCCATTGAAAGAGGTATTATATCATGCTCTATAGTTACTTCTCCCTCCTTAGCTTCAAACATTCCAGGTCGATAACCGAAATTCCCCATTAACACAGAATTCCCACTCACAGCGTGCAAAATTAACATTGATATCATAGCTGTTATATCACCTTCACATGCACACATTATCCCCTCATCTATTAATCTAGCAAATGCTAAACAGGGGACTAGTGGTATCTCTTCAGTGAAACGACCACAGTTTATTGTGACTCCATTAGCATCCTCCCTTTCACACAGATTTCGGAGAGCAAGGTATATTCTCATAACTTTTAACAGATCTTCTTCACTGGGTTCAACTATTTTCTCGAAGTTTCTCCTCCATTTCTTTAGTTCCTCCTCAGCTTTTTCTCTTGAGATTGAGTCAAAAACTCTAAGGAACTCGTTGGTCTCTATGTGTCTAACTCTAACTCCAAACTTATCTTCCAATAGAGAGAAATCCCAAGGTCCTTTAGGAGCAGAGAACGAGGGTATCTCACCTATGTAAATGAACTTACTCTCCCTTAAGAACTTCTTCACTCTCAACGCCCTTAGGAGGTCAGGGTCCGCTTTTCTAATTATCGGTATTCTATACCTAGATATTGTACGAACTTCCAATGGTAGTACTCCTCTACTTCCTAATAGAATAGCATCGATGTCATAGTCTAGGACTTTAGGAATCTTCCTTAAATCCCTCTGTTCTTTAACTATGAAAGGTTCCTCAACTTTCACAAAGTCTAGTTTTAAATTTTTCTTAAACTCCTCTACTAACATCTCAGCGTTCTTCTTGAGCTCCTCTTCTGTTAGACGAGAAACAGGTGGAGTCCCTGCCACATCGGGTGAACAAACACTACCGTAAACGTAGTTGTAATGGTACAACCCTAAATAGATGGGCTTGACTCTGACTACTCCTCTATCTAACTCATTGTTCAAATTCTCACCTTAGTTTGTTATTAATCTATGTATTTTAAGTTTATCAGTAAGGCACAATTAAAGGTATATTAAATAAACAACACAAACTTATAGTCGAAATAATGGAGGAGTCACCTCTGTTGATATCGAGGACCTTTCTGGAAGAGAAATTGAATTCGCAGAGAAAAATAAATCCATTGAGAAGAGAAGCCCAAAATGCCATACTGTTGATACAGTCCTTTAACATTAAAAAGGGTATGTAATGATGTACGATGAACCAGTGTGTCAACTATATCTTGTCAAGCTCTAGAATGTCTTTGCAATATATCTACAGGCTCTACTCTCTCTATATCAGTTTTATCAAAATGTCTGTCAAAACTTACGATACCCTTCATCTTATATTTCTTAACGATATAGTAGTTAATAGCATCATCGAAGTCTAGATCAAACTTTTTCATAACCTTTAGAACCTGAACATCATCTATAGGCAATGTAGTTATGACAGTTAGACCTCTAAATGTTGAAAGTAGGGTCAGGAAGAGCTTCAACTCTTCGATCTTACCATATCTTATCATTATTAACTCAATGGAGTATAGGCTAAAGCGAGATAGGGAGGCCTCTACTTCCCCTCTTCTAACTTTCTCAAGGAACTCCTCACACTCTTTATGTCTCTCCTGCTCTAGTAAGACTTCAAGGATTATGTTAGTGTCTATGAGGAACATTCTCCTACCCAGAGCTTAAGGGCTTCATGTTGAAGTTCAACTGATGTGACTTTCAAATCCTTCAATAATCCCCTTATGTCCTTGACGCTTAGATCCTCTCTTTGGAGTAGATCTATACGAGCAATGAAATCCTTAATAGCTAATTCGACCGCAGACTTCAACGATCCCTTTTTATAACCGAAGATCTTATACGCTCTTTCTTTAAACAATTTCAGTAACTCATCATTCAATGTAACCTTTAATTCTCCCATTTTCCCAAATCCCCTTATGGGAGTAGACTAAAGATATAAGTGTTTTTCTCTACTTAGAGAGTTGTAAAGTAAGGAGTAAATGAGTAACATTTGAGATGAGCTTTTCAATAGGCTTCTTGACAACCTCAGCTATTCTAGCATATAGAATAACTTCTCCTCTCTGCTAGGATGAAGTTTTAGATGCTATATAACATCTATAACTAGATTTATATATGCATGCATATTAACATCTGATAGGTGATATGTTGAAGATTGTTCAGACAGTAGTTTCTAAGAAGCTACACGAAAAAATCTTGAAGATAGCGAAAAAAGAGGGTAAGACTATCAAGGAAATTGTTAGGGAGGCTTTAGAGGAATGGATCATTTGGAAAATGGGTATGGAGGAGGATACCTTCTTGAATTCTAAACCAGTAGATTTTGGTGTAGAAACAGATTCAGGAAAGCTTGAATTTTTACTCTATGGGGGAGATTGTAAGTGATACTTTTTGCCGACTCATCTGCCTACATAGCGTATTATAATAAGAGAGATAGGAATCACGCTAGAGCTGTATCATTAGTAGAGAGAATAAGGAAGAGAGAATTTGGACCCACAATCATATATACTTCGGACTATATATTCGATGAAGTCGTAACAGCTGTACTCTTGCTCACTCGAAATAAGAACCTAGCGATCAGAATAGGTGAGGCTATTAGATCGTCTGAAATAACTAGAATCATTAAGGTTAGTGATGATATTTTCCAAGAAGCATGGGAAATGTTCAGAAGGTATAAGGATAAACTCTGGAGCTTTACGGACTGCACCTCTTTTGTGATAATGAAGAGAAAGGGCATAAGAACAGCATTCACATTCGATGAGCATTATAAGGAAGCGGGTTTTATCATGATACCATAAAGTATTAGATAGCTAAGAGACAACCAAAAGATAGATGAAAGTATTTTCCATCCTTCATACTATTCTTCATCTTAATGACTATGAATGTAGTTGAAGATATATCACTAATTTAGTATACTTAAGCTTGCAATGCTAATATGTGTTAACCTGCCGACTTCGACTTATCTCATAGAAACTACCTTCAAGAACCTTAATCTCTCATCCTCGGGATCTATTTATCATGAACCTTCTCGATCTTTATTCATGATCCTAGAATCAAGATATATTTAGATCACCAACAGTAATCATGTCACATCTGGAGATACAAATCTGGACAGATAACTCTTTATCTCATCTCTAAACGACTTCCACACTATGAATGCCTTATGGAGACTCTCTTTAAGGAATTCATCTCTAATCCCTCTATAGCGATGTACTAGCGTATGTCTGACATCAACTAGTTCATTCATGATCTTGGATGTCTTGGAGCTTACGATCCCTAACCTCTCAGCAACCTCTACAAGCTCTCTGTAGGTCTCGAAACTTCCTGGAGCAATACGTGAGGCTATGTGTCTTAGTATATCGAACATTCCCTCTATTGCAGTGTGAAGTGTCCTTTCGAATGCTCTCCTCTTGATAGGATCTTTGAGTACCTCCTCAACCTCACTGAGCAACTCCTTTAATAATCTGAAATCCTCATCAATCTGACTTATCATCCTCATTATCAGCTCGATGTCGATGCCATTCCCTCTAATCCATGAGTTCACAAAATCACTCGCATATTCCCTTAATTCGAAATAATCGCATGGGATTTTAGACATAACCTCCGTTAATACTCCTCTATCCACTATCACGATACCCTTCCTCGCTATATGGAGTAGTGCATGTGGCTTAAACCATCTTGCCTTAAACACATGTAGTTCTCGTCCATTAAATTCTCGCGAGAGTATATAAAGGAGATTCTCCATGGAAATGTCATCACATTCCACTATTATATCTACATCGCTAGAAATCCTTTCAACACCTTCTGCTATACTGCCGAAGATTATCAATAACTTTAGCCCGTGTAATGATTTTAATTCATTCCTCAACTTCTCTAAGTTCATCAGCTTTACTCCGAGGCTTAATAGTAATTGATGATAAAAGTATTTCGATATTATAACGTATCCCTTTAATCCCGGTCTCCTCAGATGAGGCCTCTCCCTCCTTTTCTTGACTATTTTATTAGAGAGCTACTTTAACTCGGTACTGACCATTTTACTTGAATACTCTTCTAAGAATTTGCTTCAAGTAATGAACTTATCCCTTAGCAACGTTAGATTTATCAAAATAAGTACTTATAGACTATAGATTTAGATGAGCCGAACTGCCAAGTACACGAGAGTTGAGAGGATAAGGACCGGTATCCTCGAACTAGATAGATACCTTCAAGGTGGAATACCTACTGGTAGTTGGGTCTTCATAGCTGGGGAGCCGGGGACTGGGAAGACCATCCTGTGCCTCCATATAGCCTATACGAATCTTAAAGAGGGTCTACCCGTGATCTACATCACTACAGAACAGCCCTTCAAAGACCTAGTACTACAGGCTAGACAATTCCACATGGATCTTACACAGTTCACTAGGGCTGAGAGAAGGCTCTATATCATAGATATTTTCGACTTATGGAATAAGGCTTGGGAGGCTAAGAAGGAGGGTAGGGTAAGATACGCTGATCCCCTAGATCCTGATAATCTATGCAACTACATACTAACTCTATGTTCCAAGAACAATATCAACAACCCACTCATAATAATAGACTCGCTGTCAGCGTTTTGGGTGGATAAACCAGCTATGGCTAGGAGGATAACCTATAATATGAAGCTGAGGTTGAATAGATTAAGAGCTACAGTAGTGGGGACTCTTCAATATGCTGTAACTACAGGTGGTGCTTTCGGCTTCGGTGCTGAACACATAGCGGACGGTATAATTCAAATGTTCATAGAACCCGTAGAGAAGGTCAGGGGAATTCGTAGATGGGGGATTATCAAGAAGATGCGATTAACGAATCATCATAAAGAGGCTTGGGAGTTCGATATAGTCGAAGATAAGGGATTAGTAATAAAGTAATTACTGAGTTAAAGTATTATCAGATCATATTACTCTCAATTCAGTTTAAAGGGGGAGCAGAAGTATTTCAGGAAGGGAATTGAGGTTAAAGTTCGAGGAATAGACATACTTTTATGAGATCCATTAACATGCATTCTCTATAGGAACTCTACTTCAATAGTGAAGATTGTCACTATTCTAGACTATCTCTTTAAGAGTAGCCTGATGGCAAGAATATGAAAACTTATCATCAGGTCGAGTATTCTACTTCTGGTTTATCTAGTACTCCTCTTTAACGATGCGGCACAATAATTTATTAAAAATGCCTACTAGAAGTTAAAACAGCAGTTACTTAAGTAGACTTAAAATTAGCACTTAGAAGAGCATGTTAGCGATAAGAAGTGAGGAGAAATAGAAGTTAGGTTTTATGGTAAGTGATCTATTTAAAATATTAAGATTTACTAGGCGGATAATGGACAGTTCTGCGAAGCGTACTAGGGGCTATATCGTCGAGCTCTAGTTAATCTAATCAATATGTAAATTATAGCTATGATAATAGCTAAGATGATGGATATCGTATAGGGATGGATTAGGAAGGCTAATAGTTCTGCAACTACATTTCTAGGTCCTAGGTCTAAGTTTGTCTCATAGAGTTTTATAGATATAACTTCCATGATATCAAATACTAATAGAAGTCCATCGTATTTCATGAAAGTGCCATCTAGCAATACTCCAGCATCTGTGTCGTATATTAGTGTGGGAGAAGATTCATTTGTATATACGATTAAGCTATCTTGACGACCATATTTAAGTGTTGGATAGGCTACGTGCTTCTTGACAACACCAAAGTACTTACACCTACCCCATGTAAATAGCAGAAACCTACTCCCTCTCCTCAGAGCACTAGTGTTTATGAAAAAATAAGTTATACCCACAGCTTTTCCATCTTCTCTCAAGACAAGTCTATTCGCAGTTTTTAGGTAAATAATAGACCTCCTAATTACGTGTATTCTTCTCCCCATCTTAAATAAGGTTAAGTTAATTACTAGAAGAACTTTAGCATGAGTCGAGTTTTGAGTAATAAATTTAATTGTAAAGAGTCCTTTATCTATGGCAGATGATGTATTATTAAGAAAGCGTAAACCAACATCTAGCCTATATGTAATGTAGGTCTTAGGCTTAAGACTAGATAGGGGAAATGTATTGCTACTTTCTAGTAATATACTTGGAAAAGAAGATATTAAAAGAATAAATAGCAATACTCTGAGCATTATTCTCCAAGGCATTTTATCACTAAGGGGATGCTCGAACTATAGCAGTAGCCTCTGCAGTCCACCAATCTCCTATGGACTGGAAATCCTGCTTACTGTAGGTTAGTGCAAACCTTGAGTAACAGGAAAGAGTGCGTGAAATCTCCCATGCATTCGTTGTGCCTGGCAGAGTATAATCATCGGTTTGAAAACAGTAGTGCAATGGGCCATCTCTCCATATCAAGGCCCACCAATCGATATGCACCGAAGATCTATGATATGCACTTCCATAATGATATAGATCATCATAATGCCCAACAACTTGAGCGCAAAGTCTCCATCCAGTACCCCATTTGCATTTAGTACTTGAGTCTGGGCCTGGATATTTGGCGTGTAAAGTATTTAGTGTTATTAGTATCGTAAAGAGCGATAGTAGTAAGGCCTCGCATATTATTATCTTTTTACTCTTGATATTTTGCATTATCATCGGATATATAAAAGGAAAAAGATATATATATATACATTTCTCCTTTCTATACTGTATGGAAGGAGAAATAATACTCACGGAGCATCTTTCTAAGAGATTTGGAAAGATAATAGCTATTAGGAACCTGGATATTAGAGTTATGAAGGGGATTACTGGACTTATAGGCCCTAATGGTTCTGGTAAGACCACGACAATCAATATACTCATAGGCCTAATTAAACCCTCTTCCGGTAAAGCCTATGTCTTCAGTTTAGACTCATGGAAGGAATCGGATAAGATTAGGAGAAGAATTGGAGTATTACACGAAGACCAATTTCTCCCGGGGAGCTTCACCATACTAAGATATCTACAGCATATAGCTAGGTTAAAGAGATTACGAGAGGTTAGAAGTGAAATTAAATGGGTGTTAAGCGAATTTCAGTTAAGAGATTATATGGAAAGGCGAATTGCATCACTTTCAGCAGGTCTTCGTCAAAGAGTAGCACTAGCTCAATCAGTTCTAGGAAGACCTGAACTAGTAATTTTAGACGAGCCTACATCCAACCTTGACCCCATAGCTAGAATGAGTCTTTTAGAATCCATAAGGAGGCTAAATAAGGAGGAGTCGATAAACTTCCTAATATCAAGTCACATACTTCCCGAGCTAGAGAAGGTATGTAAGGACGTGATAATAATGTACAACGGTACCGCAGTAGAACAAGGACCTTACAATAAGTTAAAGGAGAAGTACTTTCAAGGTGTCTACAAGATAATTTCGAGTAATAATATGTTATTAACGAAAGAACTTAGAGAACTTGGGATAGTAGAGAAAGTAGATGCTCTAGATGATTCTCTCCTAGTTAAGGTAAAAAGTGGATATTACAATGAATTCATAAATTCCCTCTATGAAATCATCAAATCTAAGAATTTAAAACTTCTCTTATTTGAACCTCTTCATCCTAATCTAGAGGATATCTTTAAAGAAGCTATTAAAGGTGGTAACTATGGGTGAGATATATTCCATAACAATGTACGAACTTGAGAAGAATTGGTGTAGGATAATAATTTTTCCACTTATAGTACTAACTATAGGTTATGGCTTAGCTGTACCTAAATTCATAGGATATACACCTATATCGAGTACTAGAGTTCTAGCTGTCTTTGGGCTCACGAGAGCTCTGAGTATGTTAGGACTTATAAGATTTCTAATAACGATCATAACACCCGCCATATCCTTTGGAGGAGATATTCATAGTGGTAGCGTAAAAGTACTTTTATCACTTCCTGTTAATAGGAGGAATGTCTTTATGGTTAAAGCTCTACTAGGTCTAATCGTACTCTACAGTAGTTTTGCAATACCCTTAATTTTAGTAAGTTGGTTAATCCTTGATGCGAGTACTAACATCTTACTGACAGTATTAATGTTCAACTTCATCAGAACTCTATTCAATTGGTCCGTAGCTGTAATATGCTCAATAATACTAGCCCGAGTAACTCTACCACTACTGGTTTCTGGCATAATACTACTTTCCACTGATATCGTGGGAAATAGTCAGCTATCTCCATTAAATGAAAGTATCTACTATGAATACGTAGCTAGATATGTTGTAGGATCCATCCCTGGTGTCTATCAGCAGGAGAGAGAGTTACTAGAATTGACATCTACAGTTCTAATAGTTATAGCTATCACTCTACTCATCTCCTCCTACATTATCTTCCTTAAGAGAGATTTCGATTAGTGGGAGCATGGAGTGGGAGAAGTTTATATCTTTCGCTCTAATCCTCCTCGGAGCTTCCTTAATTTTAGTAGCCTATGCAAGAAATGCTACACCAATAAGTGTGCGAGGTCGACCGGAAATATTTAAAAGTGGCTTTCTAGTAACTAATTGCTTTATAGTACTTCCAGGAAAGGTATTTTATGAAATCTCTTCTTCCAAGAAAATAGATCTCTATGTAATCAAAGGGGAGGATAATGTATTATTGTACTTCAAATCTAAGCGTATAGTACCATTTCTTAACTTCTATAATATTTCTTCAATAAGACTGGAGATAACTATTAATAAAAGTGAACCTCTAGCTTTTATCATATATGCCGAAAGAAATACGATAATTAAATGCTCTCTATCGATAATGGTAATGGAGTACAGGCTAATATATAGTGGATTTGGTCTAATGGGTATAGGTATACTATCTCTTACTCTCTACTATGTACTTAGAAGGACTCGAATGAAATTTTAACCTTTATAAGCCAAATTAAAAATTAGTATAATCTTCTCCGGAAGTAGTGTCCTTACGGGTTCTCTTCTAATCCCCTCTATTCTCAACTAACCTGAAAGCCTATTAACTGTTTATCTAAATAATAGTATTTATCTTGAATTTATTCATCTATAATAAACTAATGTCCGTATTTAAAATGAACAAAATAGACGTAAACACAGGTAACCTAAGGCTACTCGTAAAAATTGTACTAGCAATCTACTATTCAAGGAAAAGTGTGAGTATTAAGTGAACTTAACTCCTTATTCCAATGTCATTCTTAAGCTTGATGAAAGGTTAACTATTTATTAAAGTTAACAGATTGTTAAACTGTGTGGGTTCCGAGGTGGCTTGGAGAGTCCTATGCTAAACTCTATGCAGAGTTCGATTTAGGACTTTTTAGGTTTTCCGATGCAGTTAGAGTATTGGAGCTAAGTGAAAGTATGGCTAAAGCTGT
>Ga0190310_1000543_pt1 | contig 12510 bp, 14 predicted proteins | sample 48700778_MG_FD_165059 | JGI IMG/M metagenome (GOLD analysis project Ga0190310, IMG submission 165059) | Hydrothermal vent sediment bacterial communities from Southern Trench, Guaymas Basin, Mexico - 4870-07-7-8_MG | ecosystem: Environmental > Aquatic > Marine > Hydrothermal vents > Sediment ... | reverse complement strand
AAAACACTTATTTTTCTCCATATTCATTGGAATAGTCGTATTGTGTTGTTTTAGCATTAAGTATTTATTATTATTTGCTCATTAAATGTTTAGAAAATAGCATCTTTCTATGGGTGTATAACATGGATCTTATGATCCGTGATGCTAAGTTACTAATTAATGGACACTTTATAGAGGCAAGTATAGCTGTCAATAATGGACTCATTCAAGCTATTATTAAAGATCCGGGAAGATATGTTCATCAAGTGGATAAAGTGATTGATGCTAAGGGATTACCAGTTATACCGGGAGGCATAGATATTCATGCACATATATACGATCCTGATTACACTCATCATGAGGATTGGAAAACTGGGAGTTTAGCAGCTGCCTTTGGAGGTTTAACCACTATATATGATATGCCTCTTAGAATGTTTATAGATAGTGTTGATAAGCTTAAGTTGAAGATTGAAACTGGTTTACGTGATAGCTATGTTAATTTCGGCATTCATGCTGGTATGATGAGAGGTAGTAATTTGGCCTCAATACCCGATCTAGCTAAGGAGGGTGTAGTAGGTTATAAGGTATTTACCCTCGGTAAAGAATGGATGGCAAATGATCACGATATCCTAAGGATCATGGAGTTAGTAAGGGATCATAACGGTGTGGTTATGGTACATGCGGAAGATCATGCTTTAGTAGAGCATGGCCTACAACTTGTTAAAGGAAGAAATGATCCATTAGCGCATCATGAAGCACGTAGTGATTTTGCTGAAGCACTTGCAATAGCTAAAGTAGGCTATTATGCCTCGTATACATTATCTCATGTGCATATAGTTCACTTAACATCTATGCTTGGAGTATACATGGTTGAGCATCTATGGTTAATGGGTACAATGATTACTGCTGAAACTTGTCCACAGTACCTATACTTTACAAGAGATGATGTGAATAAGTGGGGTAATTATCTAAAGATCGCTCCATCTCTCAAAACAAGGATTGATGTTGAGGCTTTATGGGATGCTGTTTCCCGCGGAGTAGTCGATGCTATAACAAGCGACCATGCACCAGCTCCAAGGGAGGAGAAGGAGACTGATGTATGGAGCGCTTGGGGAGGCATACCTGTTATTGAACTTATCGTGCCGTTTATGTACACATTCGGTGTAAGGCAGGGCAGAATAGACTTTAATAGATTTATTGAAGTAATTTCAACTAACCCTGCTCGAATAATGAGGCTCTATCCTAGAAAAGGAGTTATTGCTGTTGGGAGTGATGCAGATCTTGTAGTACTCGACATTAATTTATGTAAAAAAGTAAAGGCGGATCAATTACATCACAAAGTTGATTGGACGCCTTTTGAAGGCATTGAAATGTGTGGATGGGCCAGGCATGTTATAATTAATGGAGAAATAGTTATTGAAGATATGGAGTTAGTAGGTAAACCGGGCATTGGACACTATGTTGGAGAATACTTTAAGAGTAAGGAGACATAATTTATTTTCTAATCCACTTTATTTTAAATAGTTCCTGGGCCTTCTCAAGATCTTCTGGCCTATCAATATCATATAATACTCCAAGATCGCTTGTAGGATAATATATTACTTTATCCCTAAATCTATTGAGAAATCCCTTAAGGCCCCTTGTTTCTTCACTGATCTCTAGGACATACCTTATTAATCCTCTTGATATAATTAATGGATGTCCTCCTTTAACTCCATACTTAGGAATAACTATGAACTCCTTGTTGAAGCGGTATAGCTCTACTGCTTTACGTATTAATTCATCTATTGTGTGTACTTTAATAAATGGCACATCGCCGGGATGAATTACAACTATATCCGCATATTTAATCACTGATCTAACGCCTGCTTTAACACTATAACTCATACCAGCCATATAATTCGGATTCAACACAAACTTAATAAATGGATCATTTATTGAATTCATAATCCTAAGTTTATCATGTCCTATTACAACAACTATTTCACTAATATAGTCTATGGCTTTAAATTTCTCAACAATATATTTTATTAGAGATAACTCCTTATGATCTACTATAATTTTCTGAATAAGCTTACCAGCTGGAAATCTTTTGGATATGCCCGCGGCTAGTATAATAGAACTTATAATCACCATTTATACACCATATTTATTCGTTTCTAAAGCTACATTAATATTCTACTACTATAATAGATTTATTAATAACTCCAGCTCCAGAGGACGTCTTTCTTGCCTAATAAAGAATTATTATTCGGTATAGATGAAATAGATCAAGTGTTTATAGGTAAATTACCATATGGTAGTACGATAATTATAGCTGGAGAACCAGGTAGCGGGAAAACTTCCTTTGCCGCTAGAGTTGCGTATGAGAATATGGTTAAGTATAGTTCTAAAGTTCTATACATAAACTTTAATGAAGATCTTGAGAGATTCTTAAACAATATGGCTATGCTTGGCATGAATTTTCAAGAATTCATTGATAAGGGATTATTTAAGTATATAAGCATACCATTAATAGCGTCTCATGATTTAATAGACCTATTTACAGAACTCTATTTAAGAAACCTTACCGAATTAAGGCCTGATTGGATAGTTATTGATAGTATTACACCTCTACTAAGTCTATTAGATGATTCATCTATTCGCGTCTTCTTCAAAAACACTATATACAAGGATTTCCCTGGATTAAGGATAAATAGACTATTATTAACGGAAATACCCTTTGGCTCCGAGTATATGTCATTAAAGGGTATAGAATTTGTAGCAGACGCTCTATTCATACTTAAGATGAATGTTGTAAATGGATTCATACATAGGATCTTGGAAATACGTAAAGCCCGAGGAGCTTCAACATATACTAATGAGATCCCGTTCTCGATTATTAAGGATGAAGGGATCAGGTTCCTTCCAACACCAATCATGGATAAGATCCCGCCTATAAGTAGAGATGAGATTTATTATTCTGGATGCGATGTTATTGATGCTAATTTAGGAGGGATACCGAAAGGTGCACAAGTACTTATATTGTATCCAGCAGGATATCTTGTTGATCCAATGATGTATATTATTTTGCTACAGTATGTTATAAAACATAGATTACGTACATTATTCATATCATATTCGCTTCCACCAAGTATTATAAGGAAAGGATTCATGGACGCATTAAAGATTATTGGATATAGAGACCCATTTGAGAATGACTTAATCCATATAGAAGCCATAAATCCTTCGTCAATGGGTATCATAGACATACTCGTCTATGAGTATAAAGCTCTTGAGAAGTATAAGCCGGAGCTACTAATACTTCATGGTCTTAGAAACGTATATGATCTGCATGGCGGAGAATCTATTGCAAGGTATACTTATGAATGCTCTCTAATATATAGGCAAAGAGGTATAACTACTTTTAGGCAAGTAGCACAGACATCTAAAGATGAATATCATCCTGCTATGGAATATAGTGATATAGTTTTAAGGATAGAGCCTAAAATTGAAACAGGGTATACAATACACGTCCTTAAAACAGTTGAAAAAGGTACTCCAAGCGGTGTAATTACATATTCGGGTCTAAAGAAGTGCTTTGGCAATCTTCATATAATGTAAAACAATATATTGAGGCGATAAAGAATATGCGAGGCTATAAGAGAATTAATAGGAAAGAAATAGACAGGATCTTGAAGCATATAAATACTGTAATGCCTGGCTTCAGCTATTTCATAGAGCAATTCACGAAAATCAATTATAATAAGTCCTTTTGGTGGGATGTACTTAGCAAGGATTTTATAGAAGCATATAGAATTCTACTAGAATATTATTCTTATCGGGAAGAAGAGGTACATTTTGTTCTTTATGAAATCCTTAGGCCTCTTTTAAATAATAATATTAGGTTAATTAGTGAGGTATTGAATAGTCTTAAAAATAGGGATTATAGAAGGGCTATTGAAATAATTAGGAATACTACAAGACTATATCTTTAATTATAGTAGGAACAATTTAGTTCCTATATTCCGATTAATGCGATCCTATACTTTATTAGGGGATCAACACATTTTAAAGAATAGAATAGCTAGTGGGGATATGATTTAATGACAGAGAAAACCTTAACAGAAAAAATCATTGAATTTCTCTACAATAATCCAGGTGCTTCTATAAAGGATGTAGCTCAAGGACTAGGTATAAGTCTCAATTTAGCCCGCGCTATACTATATAGGCTTAAATCTAAGGGTATTGTTGGAAAAAGTGCGTATGGATATGTATTAACTGATATAGGTGAATCTATTGCTAAGAAAATAGTAGCTAAATTTGGTGAAGAAGCAGAAGCCGGAGGAAAGGAGCATATTGATAAAGGAGTAATAGAGACACATAGAGAATTTAAAGCAGTAGAAGGTTCTGTTAAAGAAGCCTATGGGGATCTAGCTGAGCTTGAGAATAGATTAAGAAACCTAGAGGAAAAAATCGCTAGTCTGGACCGATTATTATCTAACTTAAAGAAAGAATTAAGAAATTTAAGAATGGCACTGGATGAGGCTAGAAAGTCGGGTACAAGGAGGAAAAGAAGAATTGATCGTTTGCCTAAGCCAATAATGTCGTTCATGGATGCTAGGGACTTATTGGGTGATAGTCTCCATAGTTTAATATATAGTGGAAAAGTAATTGTAGTTGGATCATTGGTTGTTGATTCAGACTATTATAATGATTTTATAAGCAGGTTTCCTATAAGTAGAAAGGAAGCAGAAAAATTAAGTGATCTGGAAAAGCTTTTGCTTGAACAATTAAAGAATGAAGGAAAGATCTATTTATATGCTGGTAAAGAGTATCGTTTAGTCTAATAGTCAATTACATATACTTCTCCGAATTTACCAAGAACTATTTTCTCACCAACTTTGTTGTCTACGGGAATTATTCTTAAACCCATATATCTACCCTTGGATCTACCGAGTGCTAAAGAGTCTCTTATATAACCAATCAATTTACTTCTATCATTAGGTACTACAATCATATCTGGACCTGATACACATACGCTTGAAAATCTAAGGAAATCTTTAGCAGATATTTTACCTTCCAAACCGTATTTTAACAATAACTTATCTTCAGCATATGGTAACATAACTTCATTATATCCTTGCATCAATTTACTCATGGACATGAACTCCTTTAATATATTGTTAAGAAGATATATTCCATGTAGAAAACCTGGTTTATCTGGAGAATAACCAGTTATAGATTCAATAAGTTCTGCAACACTATCCTCCATCCATGGACTAATGCTATAGTCAACGAAATATCTAGTATTAAATCCATCAAATATAGCTAGGAAATCCTTTTCAATACTTATGAGGGCCTTTTTAATTCCTCTAAGCCCTCTCTTAATAAAAATTTGTTCTAAGTACTTTGGATAAAGCAATGCTATACCTATTCCTTCACCATATAAGCTAGTTGATAATGGATAATAGGGTGATTCAAGAGGAGTTCCTGTCAAGCTCAATGCTATTCTAGTAGCATTTATGGGATCATGGGATGATGCCTTTATAAAAATGTCAGCTGCCTTAATAGCATCAGGTTCTTTTCCCCATATGAGGCAGAGGTATATGCCTTGAGATACAAGGTCTATTATTCTATCAATATTTACTTCTTCTAGAAATAAGCAACCAGTACTTACTAGATAATTTCTTGGAATAATATCTGATAACATATCTGGCAACCTAGGATATACAGTAATTGGAGGAATAGGTAGGGAAATTCTCTTTGTCCACACATCATATCCATTTGATTTTAATAGATCACTTGCTTCTTCTACTATATTGATAGTATTCTCAAAAGCCTTCTTCAAACCATCTTTACTCCAGTCAATATCGGTTCTTGTAAACCCAGTAATACATCTAACGATAGGCTTAATCAAGTACTTATTACTAACCATAATATCTCTCCCAATATAATGATTTATCGAATGAAATATAAACAAGTTTCTCATTAAGTATTGTTCTAGACTATAATAAGGTGTTAGAATACTATAGTATATAGATGAAAGGATGCAGGATACTGTGATTTCGAATACTGAGAAAATACTGAGCTATATAGCTTCATTAAATAATGATCTAAGACACTTATGTAATTCTGAAATAACTATTGTTGGAGACTTCCTTATTGAAATATATAGTTTCGGTAAATACTATTCTGATACAATAGAACTAGTTGTAGATAGAGAGTGCATAGATTATTTAAAAAAGATCATTAGACAGGGTTGCAGTATATCGACATTCAAAGGCTATAGACTTACAAATATAGATATATCAAGGACAATAAAACTAGCTTTTGTTCCTATAAAGAATTATGACCTAATACCTATAGAAATTAATGGATTTACGATAAATGCTCTGCCTCCAGAGGATCTCATAATTTTCTATCTAGAGAGGTATAAGACTACTAATAATGAGGAATATATTATAAAGTCCTATGATGCTCTACTTATATTGAGGCATTGGATCGATATAAACGTACTTATTGATAAATCTATTAAACATGGATTATTAAAGGAAGTAATGTTTTTGGTAAAGATATTAAGTAGTTTATCTTATCTCAATTGATGCATCTAATTTAAATTTATTTAGTAGTTCTTTCTTTAATTCTTTAATTAACTCCTTAATTTCATTTATTGTATAACGATCTGGCACTGATACAACTATGTCTCCATGCATTAAATTCGAGTGTATCCTTCTAACTTTTATTTGTTCTACAATAAATCCCCTTGATTCAAGGAATCTTTTTATAGACTCTACGTATGATTTAGGAGGTGCTATATCGCTTAAGCCGACTAGTAGATCTTTAGATATATCATATAATTCGATAAAGATATATGCTGCAAGTATTAATGCACCTATGTAGTCTATAAAATAGCTAAACAACGCACCCGCTAAACTAGCTGCAATTACTACTATGCTCTCTATTAATTCACTTACAGTAAAGACAGAGTATGGACCAAAGAATTCACTTATTCTACGAGCTACTATAATGGCTAGTCCATAGAGTATAAAGCCTAGTAAAGCAAAAATTGGAGCTCCGATACGGACTTCATATGGCTCAATGGTATATAGCCTTGAAACAACTAAGCCAGCAACAAAGGAATATGCCATAACCGATATAAGTGCTCCTCCAAATCCTAATTTATAATGACCATAATGATGATCGAGATCTGGAGGAAGAAGACTTACTCTATAATAGTATATTGTTGCAATTAAAGCTATAAAATTAGCAATACATGTTAATGCATCAACATATAAGGCTTTAGATCCATAGATAATACCTCCAATGATCTTAACTAGACCGCCTAAAAACACTAATAATAATACTAATGCTATCATATACTTCTTCACATTATCTACCTATACATCCCTATACTTTCTAAATGATTCCTTTAAAGTGGAATTTATAGTTAATTGTATCTCTTAATATTATAACTGGTGATTAAAGAATTTGCATAGCAAAGATTTAGAGAAAATACTAGAGTACGAAATAGATTGCCCATCCTGTAGGAGAAAGATGAAGATTGAAGAATACTTATATGAAATGCCATTGGTTGGCAAAGTATTGATAGCTAGTGGAACATGTAGTTATTGTGGATATAAGTTTAGTGATGTAAGACTTGCAGAACCACGGGAACCTCGTAAAATAGTATATAATGTTAAAAAACCAGGTGATGAAAATGCGCTTGTTATTAGGGCTAGTACTGCATCAATTAAAATACCGGAACTAGGTATAGAAATAACGCCGGGTCCTGCATCTAGAGGCTACATAACTACTGTTGAAGGTATTATATTGGATGTTATTGAGAAAACAAAGTTCTTATGCTCATCACCAGATGCTCCTAAGGAGAATTGTAAAAGAAAAATCAGAGAATTAGAAAAGGCTAGGAATGCTGCTAAACCCTTTACAATCATAATTATTGATCCAGAAGGTGTATCAGCTATAATTTCTAAAAAAGCTCAAATCATTCCTCTAAGATCAATTGAATACATTTATTAGTAGTCATTTTTCTTCGATAGAAATTGCTTGAACAGGACAATTTTCTTCTGCTTTCTTCACGCATTCATATAATTCATCCGGTATTAAACCTATGATATACTCACTTGTTTCCTCAACTTTATAATCACTTTTTATATTAGTTTTACCTGTTTCTGGATCAGGTTCAAATACTCTATCACATATAGTCCATGCTAAACCACAAGCTATACACTTATTTAGATCCACCCTAACACGATAAGGCATGATACAGCCTCTAAATATTTTTGCATTTTATTCTTACCTAGTATTTATATTATTATATACTTTTACTATATGATTGGATATCCTCAGTACTGCTGGTGGATTTTAATGAATGAAGAAGTAATAATCCTTATTGATTTAACAATAGTCTTGATGTCTGCAAAGATCCTTGAGGAAGTTGTTGCAAGATTTAAACAACCACCATTACTCGGAGATCTATTAGCGGGAATCATTGTCGGCCCAACCATTTTAGGCATAATTCATGTACCAGCTAATGTAGCTGTTGTAGGGTGGCTCGGCATTGTTGTATTGATCTTTCTTGCTGGTATGGAAACATCTATTGAAAAACTACGTGCTTATGGTATTGAAGCTATGGTTGTAGCTATAGGAGGTGTTATAGCTACATTTGCACTAGCCGTGCTTGTAGCATCGTTATTCGGATATGGCTGGATTACAAGTTTGTTTATAGCAGTAGTACTTGCACCCACAAGTGTCAGTGTTACCGTAGCAACTTTAATGGAGCTCGGTATTTTGCGTACGAAGATTGGCGAGATAATTGTTGGTGCTGCTGTCGCAGATGATGTATATGCAATGATATTATATGCAATTGTATCCTCGATTGCTACATATGGAGTTCTACAGCCTAAATCTGTTTTACACATTGTTTTAGGACTTGCAATTGTTCTTGGAGTATTTTATCTTATATATAAATACGGAGATATATTTGTATCAAGATTTATTGTAAAAAGTCATGTAAGCGAGGCAATATTAACACATGTATTAATCGTAGGCATTAGTTTTGCAACTATATCTGCTGTATTTGGTCTAGGACCTATAGTAGGTGCATATTTTGCAGGTATAGCACTTGCATCAACAGCCCGCTCAAGAAATCTAAGGCAATATTATAGATTCTTAGTAAGCTTTATAAGTCCATTCTTCTTTGTATATGCAGGTCTTCTACTAGATCCATGGAGCATAGTATCAGCTATAGATCTTGAGAAAGCATTATTTGTTGCTTTAAGCCTTGTTATAGCAGGAGTGATAGGTAAAGTCTTAGGATGCGGTCTTGCAGCTCGTTTCTATGGACTAGATCTACGTTCTTCATTAATTGTAGGTATAGGGATGATGCCGCGAGCTGGAGTTGATCTAGTTATAGCAGCAACAGGATTAACAATGGGTTTATTGCCGATGGAGCTTTACCTTGGAGCTTTACTATTAATATATGTAACAAGCTTATCAACTCCAGTACTGCTAAAGATTATAGCGTCTAAATAATGCTACTAAGTAATAACCAGGTGTAATCTCAAGCTATTATTATATACTTGGGCCTTCATATATGATTATGGGAGAGAGTATGGCGTACCCTGTTTTACCAAGAATACCTACACTAAGTGATATAGACGTTTATGATAAGAAGATATTGGTTAGAATAGATATTAATGTACCAATTGATCCTGATACCGGAGACATAATAGACGATCGTAGAATTAGAGTACATGCTAAGACAATACGTACATTAGCTGAAAAGTACCATGCAGCAGTTGTAGCTATATCGCATCAGGGTAGACCCGGAGAACATGATTTTGTACCCTTAAATAAACATGCTGAACTACTTAGTAAATACAGTGGTCTTGAAGTAAAGTTTATAGAGGACGTTATGGGACCAACAGCAAGAGAGGAGATTAAGAGGATTTCACCAGGCGAAGTAATATTACTTGATAACCTAAGATTCGTATCTGAAGAGCTTTTAGAAGCTATTCCTGAAAGACAAGCTAATACATTTCTTGTACGAAGATTAGGGCCATTATTTGACGCATATGTAAATGACGCATTTGCTACATCCCATAGAAGCCAGCCAAGTCTTGTAGGTTTCCCACTAGTTTTGCCTAGTGCTGCCGGACCAGTTTTTGAGAAAGAAGTTAATGCCTTAAGAAAGGTATTTGATAAAATGGAGTCACCAAGAATATTTATATTAGGTGGAGCGAAGGTCCATGATCTCGTACGTGTTATTGAGCATCTTGTAACTAGTAAAATGGCCGATCGTATACTAACTACTGGTATTCTCGCACAACTCTTCTTAGTAGCTAAAGGTATCAATATAGGCATTGATAACCTAAGATACCTTGAAGAGAAAGGTATTCTTACACTAATACCTAGAGTTAGACATGTATTATTTAGAGGAGCTCCAATAGAGACACCAATAGACTTCATAACACTAAGTAGTGATGGAGAGATCAGGGAGGAGAGCATTGGAAAAGTTACTGGGAGAATAATGGATCTTGGACCTAATACTCTATCTATGTATAATGAATTTATTAAAGAAGCAAAGATCATTGTTATGAGAGGCCCTGCGGGAGTTATTGAAGATGAGAGATTTCGTAAAGGTACAGGAGCACTATTAAAGTATGCATTTAATAGTGATGCATTTATATTAATTGGTGGAGGGCATCTGGCTTCTTTAATAAAGGAGGAAGAAATTGATGAGAGTAAAGTACATATTTCAACAGGTGGTAATGCCTTACTACTATTCCTAGCAGGCGAACCATTACCAGCGCTAGAGGCTTTAGCCATGTCAGCTAAGCTCTTCCTGGGCTGGTAGTATTAAACCAATTAATTTATATACATATTCCTTAGAGGGGAATGTTCTATGACTGTAAGAGTAGGTATTAATGGATATGGAACTATAGGTAAACGAGTTGCAGATGCAGTTTCAAAAATGCCTGACATGGAACTCGTAGGTGTGGCTAAGATAACGCCTGACTATGGAGCATTAATTGCTAGATCTAAAGGTTATAGGTTATATACATTAAGTGATCGACTAGATCTTTTTAGGAAGAAGGGAATAGAAGTTGATGGTACAATAGAAGATCTGTTATCAGAAATCGACGTTATTATAGATACTACACCCGGAGGATACGGCCTTAGGTATAAGGGGTTATATCGTAAATACAGTGTTAAAATGATATTTCAAGGCGGTGAAAAGCCTGAAGTTGCTGATATTAGCTTTAATACACTGTGCAATTATAGGGATGCTATAGGTAGGGAGAGTGTACGTGTAGTCAGTTGTAATACTACAGGATTATTAAGACTTATATGTACATTAAATAGTTATTATCCTATTGAACGCGTTCGTGCCATTATTATTCGTCGTGCTGCTGATCCTAAGGAGATAAAACGGGGACCAGTTAATGCGATAGTACCTAATCCTATTAGTATCCCAAGTCATCACGGTATTGATGTTAAGACAGTGCTTCCATGGCTTGATATAATAACGTCAGCTGTTATTGTACCAACTACGTTAATGCATGTACATATAGTCAATATATGGTTTAAGGAGAAAATCAATATTGAATATATTATTGAGGCTTTAGAGCATAATGAAAGAATTGCATTAATAGATTCAAGAGTCACTGGTATAAAGAGTACAGCTGAAATAGTAGAGGTTGCACGAGATCTAGGACGTTATAGATATGATGTGCCAGAGCTTATAGTTTGGAAAGATTCATTATATGTTAATGGTAGGGAGCTTATGCTTATACAAGCTGTACATCAAGAGTCTATAGTAGTCCCGGAAAATATTGATGCAATAAGGGCTCTAATGAGAATAGTAGATGATCCTATGGAATCATTTAAATTAACTAATAAAGTTCTAGGCATTAAAGGTAGACTGATCTAGTTCTTAGTCTATATTTTACAAGCTATACTTGTCTTTATATAGGTTAGAGAATATATCATATGATGGTGTTAGGAAATGGTTGCTTATCGTGAAGCTCCAACTTATGAAATTAGTTTTCTATATCGTAAAATACTTGTTCCTGTCGACGGTAGCGAGTCCAGTCTTAGAGCTCTTGACCTTGCTATAGATCTGGCTAGACACTATGGTTCTAAGATCACAGTGCTATATGTAAAACCCAAGGGTTATAAGCCCAGTTTTAATCCATTAGAGAAGGCTAAGAATAGAATCGAGGAAAAAGGATTATCGGCTGAGTATAAGGAAAAGGAAGTCGATCCAGCTATTGAGAGTACTGCTAAGGGAATACTCGATGAGCTTGCAGAGGGAGGATATGATATGATCGTATTAGGGGCGAGAGGGAGAACTATATCTAGTGAATTAACAATAGGAAGTAAAGCTTTAACTATAGCTATAAATGCCCCAGTGACCGTCGTGATTGTTAGATAATAGTTAACAGATAATGATTTATAGATCAATGATCATTGTTAAAAGAATATCTATACAATTGAATTATTATTTCTGTAAAAAACACTTTAGTC
>Ga0190310_1000537_pt1 | contig 12652 bp, 23 predicted proteins | sample 48700778_MG_FD_165059 | JGI IMG/M metagenome (GOLD analysis project Ga0190310, IMG submission 165059) | Hydrothermal vent sediment bacterial communities from Southern Trench, Guaymas Basin, Mexico - 4870-07-7-8_MG | ecosystem: Environmental > Aquatic > Marine > Hydrothermal vents > Sediment ... | reverse complement strand
ATATTATAATATGTTATATCTCCACCAAATTTTTCCTCTCTTTCAATAGTAAACTCTTTCTCTATGTTAAATACTATTAGCTCAACAATATCTATTATAGGGTTATACTCTATATTTTTGGCTGGACAAAATGCTTTTCTAATTTTTTCCTTTATTTCTTCCTCACTGTCATGGACAAATATACAAGAATATGGTTTAGATTTACTCATTTTCATATCTATTATAACATCCTTCATTTTTTCTTTCTCTATTGGCCAAATAGGTGGTTCTTGAAGTCCTTTAATTAATTTATGATGTAAAGCCAGGGGTTTTATCTTCTTGTTTTTATATATCAATGGTTTTGTTTCGATTTGAGGTGCAACTTCTCTTACTCTTACATGCACCTTTCTTTGATCAGTTCCTCCATGTGCAAGTGTAATGCCCATGTAGAAAATATCAGCTGCTTGCATAAGTGGATAAATAAGCTGGGATCCAGTAAGGATCTCATGCTCTTTTCTTCCCATTATTGTTACGGATCTCAATACTTGATTTAGTGTGAGTTTATTCCCAATTTCTAACACTAACTTCCAGTATTCTTCATCTTTTACAAGATCAGATGCATATGCTACTTTTAATTTCTCAGAATCTCCACCAACCAAATCCAATAAATCTTTCATTAAGGGGCCAAAATATTTTTTTGCAACTTCTCTTATAAAATTAAAATCACTTCCTAATTTCTTGTTTATCCAGGAATGCCAATCTGCTAGTAAAATAGATGTCTTAACGCCAGCCTTTTGCAAATCCCTTACTTTTATATTTGTGATTAGTCCAGTACCTAAATGAATTAATCCAGATATTTCAAAACCTATGTAGTGAATAAGAGGTATACCAATTTCTAGATATTCTTTTAGGTCATCCTTCGTTAGGAATTCTTCTGTCGGACTTCTTAATATAAGTTCAATTCTCTTTTCAATATCCATAAAACAAAGTAAAAGTACTTTTTTTATTAAATTATCTTTATCTCCTCTTAGAGAATGTTTAAATATTTATAAAGTGAGCATAAGTAATTAATCAAAATATGCCTGCAACTCATAGACCTAGAAAGGGTTCATTGCAGTTTTGGCCAAGAAAAAGAGCTAAAAGAATTTATCCTAGGATAAGGTCTTGGCCTAAATTAGATGAAGTTAGATTGCTTGGTTTTGCTGGTTATAAAGCGGGTATGACACATGTTATTGCAATCGATAATGTTCCTTATTCTCCTACGAAAGGGGAAGAAGTTTTTATTCCTGTAACTGTTATAGAAACTCCTCCTCTCAAGGTATTTGGGATAAGGACATATACAAAGGATATGAATGGATTAAAAACATACAAAGAAGTTTGGACAACAAATTTATCTGATGATTTAGCTAGAAAAATAAATTTACCAAAGAAATATGATGAGAAAGAAATGAATAGAAGATTGGAAGAAATCGAAAATGCTATTGAAGAAGGAAAAATTGTTGATGTGAGAGTATTAGTGCATACTTTACCTCGCTTGGCAGGGATAAGTAAGAAGAAACCAGAAGTTTTTGAAATAGCGATAGGGGGAGATGATGTTAAAAAGAAATTTGAATATGCTAAATCAATTTTCGGAAAAGAAGTAAGCGTGAAAGATGTATTCAAAGAATACGAATTTGTAGATGTATGTGCTGTTACAAAGGGACATGGTTATACAGGAGGTATTAAGAGGTTTGGATTAAAATTAAGACATCATAAGTCTAAAAAAGGAAGAAGAAAAAGCTGGTCAAAAGGTCCTGAAGGGTTCGATAGAGTTCTTTTTACTGTACCTATGCCTGGGCAATATGGATTTTTCACAAGGACCGAATATAATAAAATGATTCTTAAGATTTCGAATCCATCAGAATTTGATATAACCCCTAAAGGAGGCTTTTTACATTATGGTATTGTAAAAACTGATTATATTTTGGTTAAAGGCTCTGTTCCAGGTCCAGTTAAAAGATTAATTAGGTTAAGAAAGGCAATAAGACCTCCAAAAAAAGATTATGGAGAAACTCCATACACTGTAGTTTATATCTCTACTAGCTCTAAACAAGGAAAATGAAGAAAGTACCAGTCTATAACATAAACGGAGAAAAAATTGGAGAAGTTGAGTTACCAGTTCATTTTTCTTTCATAGTTAGAAAAGATTTGATAAATAGGGCATACTGGTCTGTATTTACTCATTTATTACAACCCTATGGCACAGATCCTTTAGCAGGTAAAAGAAAGGTTGTAAGATGGAGGAAGCATAGGAGGATAAGATATAGAACATTTTATGGATGGGGAGTTAGTAGGGTTCCGAGGAAGATTTTAGCAAGATATGGAGGAGGTTGGGGGTATGTAGCATACGCAGGTGCATTTGCACCTTTTACTAGAGGAGGGAGAAGAGCTCATCCTCCAAAAGTCGAGAAGAAGATTTATGAAAAGATAAATAAGAAGGAAAGGTTGAAAGCTATATTATCTGCAATATCTGCAACAGCAAAAAAGGAATTTGTTGTTGCTAGAGGGCATAAGGTAGAAAATATAGAATTACCAATTGTGTTTGAAGATAAATTTGAAGATATAGAAAAAACAAGAGATGTTGTGAAATTATTGGAGAAAATAGGATTAAGAGAAGAATTAGAAAGAACAAAAAAGGTGAAAATAAGGGCTGGAAAAGGTAAAAGAAGAGGTAGAAAATACAAAAAGAAAAAAGGACCTCTTATTGTGGTTTCAGACAAAGATAAAAACATTATTAAATCCGCTAGAAATATTCCAGGAGTTGATGTTGTTCCTGTGAAAGATTTAAGCATTCTTCACTTAGCTCCTGGAGGTAAACCGGGTAGATTAACTGTTTGGACTGTTAGTGCATTGAAGAAATTAGAAGAAGAGAAGTTGTTTATAAGATAAAAATGGGAAAGAAACCTGTTAAATTAGAAGATGTAATAAAAAGTTTTTTAGTTACTGAGAAGGCTCTTAGATTAGCTACTCAAAATTATATTGTTGCATACGTGGATATAAATGCTGACAAAAAAGCAATAAAGAATGCAATGGAAAAAATATATAAAGTTAAAGTTGTAAAAGTGAATGTCTTAAACACCTCAAAAAATAAAAAGAAAGCCTATGTTAAGTTGAGCAAAGAATTTAATGCTGAAGAATTCCTATCTAAACTTGGGCTAATATAAAAATGGTGACTCGACCACAAAGGAGGGGAAAGGGAGCACCTAGATTTAAAGCACTTAGCCATAGGGCTAAAATCACCATAAAATTTCCCCAATATAGCGAAGAGACAATTAATGGAGTAATTAGAGATATAATTCATCATTTTATGCATAAGGCTCCTATTGCTGAAGTTTTACTAGAGAACGGAGAAGTATTCTATATTCCTGCTCCATTGGGTGCATATACTGGAATGAAAATTCAAATAGGTCCAAACGCAGAGGTAAGTGTGGGTAATATATTGCCATTAAAAAACATTCCAGAAGGTACAGAAATTTTTATGATTGAAAAAATACCTAACGATGGAGGAAAATTCGTTAGATCGGCAGGTTTATGTGCAAAAATTGTTGGAAAAGAAGGAAAGAGAATTTTTGTGCAATTGCCAAGTAGAAAAATAATTGAACTTAATGAAAAATGTAGAGCAGTAATTGGTGTTGTGGCTGGTGGAGGTAAAAAAGAAAAACCATTAGTAAAGGCAGGAACCGCATATTATGTGAAGAGATTAAAATTGAGAAAAGTATGGCCACATGTAGCTGCAAAGGCAATGGTAGCTGCAGACCATCCTATGGGTGGTGGTAAGAGGAGAACCCATAGACCCAAAACTGTTTCTAAGAGAGCTCCAAGAGGGGCTAAATTTGGTAGTATAGGTGCAAGGAGGACAGGAAGGAGGAAAAAGTGAAATACTTATTAATGCTTTTAAGATATACTTTTAGTATAATCTAATATGAGCGAAGTTAGAATAAGAGGTTATACTTTGGAAGAACTTGAAAAAATGAGTTTGGAAGAGTTAGCTCATAAAGTATTAAATGCAAGAGCTAGAAGAACTATATTACGAGCCCTTAAAAAAGGATGGACACCTGAAAAAAAGAAACTTCTCGAGAAAGTCAAAAAATTTAAAGAAGGTAAATATAAAAGACCTATAAGAACTCACGCAAGAGATATGATTATTTTACCTATAATGGTTGGCACTACGATACATGTTTATAATGGGAAAGAATTTGTTCCTGTGAAAATAGTTCCTGAGATGATAGGTCATTATTTAGGAGAGTTTTCTTTGACGAGGAAGAAAGTGGAACATGGAGAACCTGGATTAAAGGCAACTAGATCTACAAAACATATAGGTAAGAAGTAAAAATGAGTGTAATAGTAAGAGGTAGTTTTCTTCCTATATCTTTTAAAGCTTCTGTAAATATAGCCAAGTTTATAAAAGGAAGGGAGGTAAAAAAAGCTCTTAAAATACTAGAGGGGGTAATGGAGAAGAAAATAGCTGTTCCTTATGTTAAATATAATAGAAAAGTAGCTCATAAACCTGGAATAGGTCCCGGAAGATATCCTGTCAAAGCAGCTAGATATTTCATGGGAATATTAAAAAATGGGATAAATGTTGCTAAAAATAAAGGAATGGATGAGAATAAACTATACATCAAAAGAATAGAAGTAAATAGGTCTATAAGTAAAAGGAGAGCTAAGAGACTAGGTAGAAAAGCTACTTCAATAATTATTGAGTTGGAAGAGAAAAAATGATAGAAAAGAAATTCATAAAAAAGAATGTGGAAAATTTGATGATAGAAAGCTATATAAAAAAGAAATGGAAAGATGCAGGTATAAGTAAAGTAGAAGTATTTAGAACACCCCTAGGTTATAAAATCACTATATGGGCACTCAGAACAGGTATTCTTTCTGGTAGAGAGGGGGAAACTCTTACTCAAATAGCTGAAGATCTTAAGAAGAAATTTAATATTGAGAACCCTGTAATAGAAGTGAAAAGAGTTGAAAATCCTTTCTTAGATCCTAATATAGTAGCATTTCTTGCCGTTAAATACTTTGAGAAATACGGTAGATTAAGATTTAAAGCAATTGGATATAACTTATTGAGAAGAGTTATGGAAGCAGGTGCAAGAGGAGCCGAAATTTATATTTCTGGACCTATTCCAGGGGATTTACATCATACTTGGCCTTTTAGAGCGGGATATCTCCCAAAAAGTGGAGAGTCCCATAAAACTTTAATTAAATCTGCTATTGAACAAGTTAGAACTCCTAGAAGTGCGATTGGAATAAAAGTATTTATTTTGCCTCCAGATGCTAAAATGCCTGATGAAGTAGACTTCATTACTATAGAAGAAAATGAAGGTGAAGGAGCTAAGGAAGAGAAATAATAAGGAATTAATAGAGGAAATTAAAAAGTTAAAATTGAGACTTATTCAAATAAGAAGCAAGGTTATTAATAAACAGAATCCTAAAGAGGCAGGTGAAATAAGAAAAATTAAAAAAACTATAGCTCGTATTTATACAATATTAAGGGAAAGAGGTCTTAAACTATGAAAAAAGAAGAAAAAGATCCTTTCTCTAAACTTGGATTACCAGACTACATAGCAAAGGGGTTAGAAGTTAAACCAATATCATTAGAAATAGGTGTAAGGACTGTAAGACATGGTAGAAAAGTTACTTATATTAAGGGATTTGGTGATAATGTAGAAGAATTGGAGAAAATAGCCAAGGAATTAAAGAAAAAGTTGGCTTGTGGTGGAACTGTAAAAAGGAATGAAATAACAAAAGAATATGAGGTATTATTGCAGGGAGATCATAGAAAAAAAGTAAAGGAGATACTAGAAAGCAAGGGCTATAAAAACATAGAAGTTTTATAGAAAAATATAGTGAAGCCAGGGAGTAAGTATGATTTACTTAGAGAAAACTTTATAGGTAAAAAAGTAAAGATATTAGAGAGTGTAAATAAAGATCTTGAAAAGATAGAGGGAGAAATCGTTTATGAAACTAAAAATACTTTCTGGATAAGAGATAATAAAGGTTTAATAAAAAAAGTTTTAAAAAGTGAATGTATTTTTTTAATCTCCATAAACGATAAAACTATGTTAAAAGTTGATGGAAAATATCTAATAGGCACACCTGCTGAAAGAATAAAGAAAAAATTCAAATCGACTCGAAGATGGTAAAAAGTTCAGGAAAAGCTGAAGTTAAAAACAAGTTTAAATTCTTAGGTATAAATCCACCTAAAAAAACTTGCAATGATGAATATTGTCCTTGGCATGGTAAAATCACGGTAAGAGGGAGATTCTTTAAAGGTATCGTGGTAAGTGATAAAATGGAAAAAACTGTGACGGTCGTTATAGAAAGGTTTGTCAAAATTCCAAAATATGAGAGATATATGAAAAAAAGAACGAAAATCCATGCTCATAACCCTCCCTGTATAAATGCTAAAGAAGGCGACTTAGTTTTAGTTGGTGAAACAAGGAAAATATCTAAAACTAAATCTTTCGTCGTTTTGACTATATTGAAGAAAAAAGAAAAATGAAGCGAAAGAAAGCAAAAGTTGTTAGAGCTTTACCTATAGGAGCTACAATAAATATAGTGGATAATAGTGGAGCTAAAAAGGCTCAAATAATTTCTGTTATAGGATATAAAAGTCCTAGAAAGAGATTGGCAGCTGCAGGGGTGGGGGATGTTGTTGTAGTGGCTATAAAGAAAGGTAGTGTGAAAAGTCTTAGAAAGAATGTTGCTTATGCTGTTATAGTTAGACAAAAGAAAGAATATAGAAGACCAAATGGATTAAGAGTAAAATTTGAAGATAATGCGGCTATCTTATTAAAAGATTTAGATTCCTGCGAACCTTTGGGTAGTGTGATAAAAGGACCTGTTGCGAGAGAAGTTGTTGAAAGATTTCCAGCTGTAGGTAAGATAGCTACGATGATAGTTTAGTCAAAGATGAAGACGGTGTGGAGTCGATCTTGGATAAGGAGTAAGCAACCAAGAAAACAAAGAAAATATATATATAACGCGCCATTGCACATAAGAAGAAAAATGATGGTATCTCCCCTGTCAAAAGAGCTGAGAGAGCAGTGGGGAGTTAGGAATATACCTATACGAACTGGAGATAAAGTCAAAATTATGAGAGGTAAATTTAAAGGATTGATTGGTAAGGTAGTTGAAGTTAACTATAAAAGATATAGAATTTTTGTAGAAGGTGCTACTATCAAGAAAAAAGATGGCTCAGAAGTTTACTATCCTATTCATCCCTCTAAAGTCACGATCATTGAACTTAATTTAGAAGATCCTTTAAGGAAGAAAATACTTGAAAGGAGATCAAAATTGAAAGAATAAAATGGCAAGGAAAGGAGGAAAAAAACATTTGAAAAGACTTGCTACACCAAGAGTTGTAAAAATAAAAAGGAAAGAAGGTAAGAAGAGATTCTTTATTAATCCTGACCCTGGGCCTCATCCAAAAAATAGATGCATTCCTTTAGGAGCTGTTATAAGAGATTATTTGGGGTATGCAAAAACACTAAGAGAGGCAAAGAAAATATTGAATTTAGGATATGTTTTGGTGGATAACAAGATTAGAAAAGATTACAAATTTCCTGTTGGATTGATGGATGTTTTAAGTATACCAAAAGTGAAAGAATATTATAGAGTAACTCTTGATGATAAAAATAGATTAATTTTAATACCTATTGAAAAAGAAGAAACTAAATTCAAAATTTGCAGAGTAATAAAGAAGACTTATAATAAAGGTAAAAAAATACAGATAACCCTTCATGATGGAAGAAACTTCTTATTTGATGAAAAAGAAGGAAATAAGATAAAAATAGGCGATTCTCTTCTTATAAACACGGTTAATAATAAAGTAGAAAAAAATTTGAAATTTAAGACTGGAAACACAGTTTTTATAATAGGGGGAAGAAATGTAGGTAAAATTGGCAGAATAGCTTCAGATGTTATTAGGAGGGGTGTTAGAGATAAGATAGTCTTAGTGGAAACAGAAGGTAAAAAGATAGAAGTACCTTTTGAATATCTTCTAGTAGTAGGCGAAGATAAACCTCTTCTTACTATAAGAAAATGAAGAAAGAAAATCCAATGAGGAGAATATATGTTGAAAAAGTCACAGTTCATATATGCACTGGAGAGCCTGGAGAAAAATTAGATAAAGCCATAGAATTATTAAGAAGAATTACTGGAATGGAGCCCAAGATAGTTAAAGCCAAAAGAAGGATTAAAGAATGGGGGATAAGACCTGGACTACCTATCGGTGCTAAAGTGACTCTTAGAAGGGAAAAAATAAAAGAAATATTACCAAAGTTGTTAGAAGCTATTAAGAGGAGAGTAAAGATCTCACAAATTGATAGAGATGGTAATTTATCATTTGGAATAGAAGAGTATATTTCAATACCAGGTATAAAATATGATCCTAAGATAGGGATGATGGGAATGGATATTTGTATAACATTAGCTAGGCCAGGTTATAGGGTAAAAAAGAGAAAAAGGGCAAGATCAAAAATTGGTAAATCTCATAAAATTACAAAGGAGGAGGCTATTGAATTTTATAAGAAAGAACTTGGTCTTATAATAGAAGAGTAAGATGGTGAAGAATGCTTGGAAATATGTAGAGGGACAGATACTTAAAATAAAGAGTGAATGGAAGAAAAAAATAAAATTGATGAAATGGGAAAAGTTTAACAAATCAAAAGAAAGACCTTGGGGAGTAAAAGCAAAAAGATGCAGAAGATGTGGGAAAATGGGGAGAGGTATAATCACAAAATACGGTTTGTATCTGTGTAGACAATGTTTTAGAGAAGTAGCTGAAAAACTTGGTTTCAAGAAGTATGGACATGAAGTATAAAAATGGGGGATCTAATAAGTGACTTTTTTTCCCACTTGTATAATTGTCAAGTAGCTGGAAAAAGAGAGGTAATAGTCAGACCCTGGTCTAAGTTATTGGAAGGCGTTTTAGACACAATGAAAAGATACGGTTATATCAAGAATTACGAAGTAGTTAAGAATATAAGAGGTGGATTTATTAGAATAGAGTTAAGTGGTAGAATAAATAAATGTGGAGCTATTAGGCCAAGATTTCCAGTAAAACTAGAAGAGATGGAAAAGTGGGAAAAAAGATATTTACCTGCAAAAGATTTCGGGATTTTAATATTATCTACACCTAAAGGGATTATATCTCATTTGGAAGCCAAAAAGAAACATACAGGTGGAATATTACTAGGCTATGTCTATTGAAAAATGGTTTAATACAGGGATTGCTGCTGCAATTCTTCTTATTAGCGGTGCCCTGATTTTCTACTTTACTTCTTCTATTATAAGTATGTTAAATCAGTTGCAGGGAATTACAAGATCTAAAGAGGTTAGTCTTTTTGGTAAAATATTAGTCATATGGTTTTTCATAGTATATGTCGTCTCCGCTTTTTTAATCTTTTACTATGTGAAGAAGAGATCTGAAAGGAAAGAGAAATATAAATATCTAAAATTCTACTAATTTTCTTTGTTTGATTATATTTGAGTTTTCTAACATGCTTAAGATAAGTTTATTTTTATTTCTTAAGTAATCTATTAAGTCATGCATATTATCAAACGAGGTAAAATTTCTTGTGGCTTTTCTTGCACATTCTCTTACTACCCACACTCCTAGGGGAAGGTAATAATCTCTTGTAATAACTCTTAGTACTATGAATGATCCATTTATTTTATTCCTTTTCAAGAATTCTAAGAAAGCTAACCTAGCTGCATAGTAAGCACCTGCACTTTTTGGCTCTTTAGGTGGTCGAGTGAAGTAAAATTCATGATCTTTTGTTTTTAATATTTTATTAGTTAAATTCCAAGTTGTGTGAGGCATCCATATTTCTGTATACTCAAATGAGAACGGATATGGTATATAAATAGCAAAAATATAATTTCCTAATAAACTACCTTCAAAATAAATATATTTATTTGCTAATTTGTATTCCATTACTTCTCTTTTTATTTTTTCACCTATTGTAGAATCTACGGCAGTTATTGCCCACCTGGTAGGTACTAATTTTTTATTTATACCTAATAAGCCGCTCGATAATACTTCAGATATCTTATAAAAGTCAAATTTTTTCTCATATAATTTATACACAGCATCGTTTGCTTTTATTTTATCATAGTAGAGTTTTTCTACGATTCTAGGTACTTTAGGTTCTTCTAGGAACTCAATTTCTAATAGTCGAGTAGAAGGACCTATAGGATAATAATCTGGATAAAATCGACATAAACTTGCTTTAATCTTCTTAATTTTAATATATACATAAGTTGGCCTTTTGGATAACGCAGCTTCTATTATAGGATTTTCTAAACCAATTATTGTTGTATTCTTCTTTGCATTAATCAAATTTACTCGATTAAATACTATATCTTTTATTGTAAAATTGTTTTGAACCCAGTCCTTTGGATGATTTATTAATTTATCACTTGATGTTAATAGGCCTATAGGTATACGTGGATAATTATATCTACTTACAAATAAATTGTATGAAAAACCTTCTATACCATCTTTATTCTCTATTTTCTTTAGGACTTTAGTCTTAATTGACTTTTTTAGAATTATAGGACAATACTTTAAACCGCACCATAACCTACCTTTACATATCAAGCATTTTCTTCTATCAATTATCTTCATTCTTCCTCTATTGTTATAGCTCCTACAGGACAAATATCAATCGCTTTTTTCACACAAGGATATTCGTTCTTTGTTATTACCTCCTTTTTCAATTTACTTTTTCCGTCTTCGCCCCATTCAAAAAGTTCTGGACATGTAGCTATACACCCACCACAACTTATACATTTCGATTTGTCTATCTTTATTTTATATTCTTCTTTTTCCATAACTATTTAAGAAATACAAGAAAGAAAATAAAAAGTCAGCATTGCCAGTTTTAATCACTATTCATAAGACCATCCTTTCATCACCTCTCAACTTCTAATTCGTCTATACCATGTAAAGCTAATCCCAATTCTAAAATTTTATCTTCTATTTTCTCTGGTTGAAGATCATTTCCTAAAATTTCGACAGACAGATGCTTTATATCTTCTTCTACTTCGTCAACTTTTATTTTTACTTTTTTGATACCTTCTAAAGAAAGTAGCTCTTTTGCAATGAAATTTAATTCCATGTCTGTAGGAGCAGTAATGTCTACTAATATTCGCTTAATACTACCTCCTTCTACCATTTTATTTCACCTAATGTATACCTAAGAAGTAAGTAATAATAAATGTAATTAAACCTGCAAAAACCATTCTTAAACCACTTATTATCATATTTTGTTTGGATATTTTACCCATAACTAATCCTGTTATGAACAAAAGCAAAAAACCTATTGTAATTGATAATAAGAAAGATAAATAGCTATAACTAAATAGGAATGGAATAACAGGTAATAAAATCCCTATCAATGGGGCAACTCCATGGACAAAAGAGGTCCAAGCTATAGAAAAAGTAGACAATTTTTGAATGAGAGTTCCTCTTAGTGGTCTGTGCAACTTTACTTCCATTTCTTTTCTTTTAATTTCTGCTTCGTGACTCTCAACTTCCCATGCCCCCCAAGCACTAGAAATACTCAATGCTAGGCCACTTCCAAGTATAGTTGAGAATAGTGTAATTTTAGTTCCTTTAGTCATCCATATACCTGTTATAACACCTAAACCTGTTAAAACGCCGTCAAATAGGCCAATTATAAAATATCTTCTTGCAATGTCTTCTATATTACTTAATTTATAGTAGGTTCTTAATGTAGCTAATATATTAGGGAAGTTGAAAAATTTCCTTCTTTTCTTCCGGCCCATTTCAAAAATGAATAATGAGTGTCAGCGCATGACCGAACTAATCATTACTCATAGCACACTCCCTTCATCATCTATTATTATTTCTAACCAAACAATGCACTTAAACCTGTTAATCCTTCTTCTTCCTTCTTCTCCTCTTTCTTCTCTTCAACTTTTTCTTCCTTTTTCTCCTCACTTACTGGAGCAGCAGCTGTAGTAACTACGGGAGTAGCCTTTGCTTCCTCTATTACTTCTTCTATATTAACACCTTCAAGTGCAGCGACTAAAGCCTTTATTCTTGCTTCTTCAACATTTATTCCAGCAGCCTCTAAAACCTTTTTTAGATTATTCTCATTTATTTCTTTTCCTGCTTTATGTAGGAGTAATGCAGCATATATGTATTCCATTGTATCAAAACAGTTGTATTTAAAATAAAAACTTTTTACCTAGAAGTAGACATTTACTAGGTATTATGAAGTACTTGTTTAAGGATAGAGTACCTATTGTAGAAGCTAGAAAGAGAAAATTTGCAAAAGTTGCAGGATGGATAAAAAGTATTAGAAAAATAGGACAATTAATATTTATAATATTAAAAGATTATAGTGGAGAAATACAAATCACTTTGAAAAAAGACAAAGTAGATGAGATTGTATGGAAAAAAGCTCAAGAATTGGGTAAAGAAGACGTAATTGTAGTTGAAGGCAATGTTTGTAAGAGCAGCATATCAAAAATTGGGTATGAAATGTTTCCAAAAGCTTTGGAGGTAATTTCTAGAGCTAATAGGCCACTTCCAATTGAATATGAAAATGTGAATACGAGTCTAGATAAAAGATTAGATTACAGATTTTTAGAT
>Ga0190310_1000532_pt1 | contig 12736 bp, 27 predicted proteins | sample 48700778_MG_FD_165059 | JGI IMG/M metagenome (GOLD analysis project Ga0190310, IMG submission 165059) | Hydrothermal vent sediment bacterial communities from Southern Trench, Guaymas Basin, Mexico - 4870-07-7-8_MG | ecosystem: Environmental > Aquatic > Marine > Hydrothermal vents > Sediment ... | reverse complement strand
ACCTCCCCTACTCCACAGCAAGAAAAAAGTTAAGAAAGAGTTAATATCTGCGTTTACCCTCCAGTGCATCAGCGATTCTCACCAGTACATTGATGATTTCCACTCTGAATTCCTGAAATTCCTTGCGGATTTTGGCTATTTCTTGGGATATGTACTCCAGTTCAGTGGGCATCGTTGAGGACCTCCTCCAGTCTTTTTCTGAGTATTTCTTTTTCATCATCGTTGCACCAGTTGAGTAGAAATTTAAGTCTTCTGACAGTGGTATCAATCATCAGTAGTCTATCTTCTCTTAGATATGCCATTTGATTATCACCTCTTTTTGGCTGTCTTCTTCAAAGATTTCCAAGGTTAGGATTTCTCTGTTTCTTCCCCATCTTCTTGAACGCCATGCCACAAACTTACATACTGTCCTTGTTGGGTTACTCAGAATTTTATATGTTTTCCACAATTCTTTTATAAAGAACATAGCCTTATCACCAAAAGGTCTGAGGTCGTGGTCAGGAGGTTTCATCCATCGTGATTCTGGCTGGTTAGTAATGAGTATTGCTGTATTATGCTCATATGCGTAGTGCTTCAGGTCGTACAGTATCTGTTGCATTTTGAGTAGTGCGTTACCTTTTTCGTTCAGTTTTAACTTGGCAAACCACCCAAGTATAGGCAGTCCTATGCTGTCCACCACCAGTACATCATAGTGAGTCTTAGAGGTTAGTACTTTATCCAGAGCGCTGAGCAAGTCATTCAGGCTTGGTGCATATACATAGTTCAGATGGGGTATGTTTTTGACATCCTTCTCCAGTAAGTTTCTCTCAGTGTCTATGAATATCACTTTCATCTTCTGCTCTATAGCCTCTTTCAGTACTTCTATGGCGAATGTAGTCTTCCCTGATCCGGTCTCACCGAATACTTCCAGTATATCCTTCTCAGTAATCTCTAAAATCTTATTTATTAGCTCTCCCAATCACATCACCTCCATTAGTGGTATCTTACCTTACCACAGAACTTACATTTATATCTGCGTACTTCCTCCTCAACTACTCCTGCAAGTGTTAGTACCTTCCTGTATCTACCTGTATATCCATCAAACGCATAGTAGTGTATGCATTCATCTATACTGTTCTCATCTATCTTTCTGATTACTCCACTGTCAAAATCCTTAGCATAGAATCTATGTTCCCTGTCAAGTATCATGAACCCTGCCTCATCACTGTATGCCACCCTTACATATACCTCTCCGTTATCATCAACACCGAAGTACTCTATCCTTGCATATTTTATCTCTCCATTATTTCTGATTTCCACTGCAGTCATCTTATCAACATCATATTTCTCCTTGAATCGCTCTATCTCTATTTGCTTCATCTGTTCTAATTTTTCCATCATCTCTTTAAGACTCATTCCTTCACCTCCAGCAGTTGTTTTAGTGCATCTATATGTGTCTGTGGATGGTTTTCCATTCCTTTCCACTTATCAGGATACTCTTCCATGCCCTGTACCTCTCTAATAAGGAGCTTGTATTCTGTAATTACGGTGAATAACCAGTTATCAGGTTCCTTGTTAAAGAGGTACAGTTCTGCTATCTGTTTCCATGGCATCCTCTTATCTATCTCCTCTATTTCCTTTCTGTACTTTCTTATTATCTCTTTCATGCTCTCACCTCTGCTATCAATTTCTCATCCTCAAGTAGTCTACCACCAAACTTTTGTAGCTCCATTCTATATCTCTGTGTAATGGATGGAGTATGTGTAGCCACATAGGTTACCATCTGTGAGAAGTCCCACAGCGTTACTTTACTGTATCTCCACTCTCTCTGACCAAGGATGACATCTCTTATCCACTTTGGTATATTGAGCCTGTACAGGATTTCTCTTGCCCTCTTCTTGTTGATAGGGATACCTTTAGCCTTTTCTATCAGTTCATCCAGTTCTAAGTATGTGCTTATTGCTTTATCCACGAATTCTGCTATCTTCTGTCTAACCTTTTCTATATCACTCCTGTGTACTATTCTCATTCTCTCATGTCCCCTATATCTGATGAGTCCATTAGAACATACCAGTATGAATGCTCCGGTCCCTATTTTCAGTCCATGGCTTCCATCATTGTAGTTGTACACCCATATGCGGAACTTGTAGTTATTGGTGGTCAGGTTGGTATCCCAAGTGGCCCACATTCCACCATTGTACTCCACATTTCTCTTGAAGAGTATACCAGCATTGCCTAATCCTTCCTCTACAGCCTGTAGGACCACAGAATGGGGAATGGCTATAAACTCAGATGATGTGACTCTGATTACAGTGTTGTTCTCTGTCACGCTCAGTACTATGCTCTTATCAGTGCTTCTTAGGGCGTCAAGGAGTACTCTATTTCTCTCTCTCCAGTCTCTAATGTCCTTAACATCTCCATAGCGCACAGGTAGGTACCTAAACAGTTGCTGGATTGCTTTTCCCTTTAAGTGATAAGTTCTATCTGGAGTGGTGATGTCTATTCTACGGTACAGCTCTCCTGAACCCTTAATCCTGTAGTAGAAGAAGTTCACTGATTCCACATCGGTGGAGGGGTTTATAACAATTTCCTGAACATCGCTCATTCACTCACCTCTCTTTTTTTCCTTATTTTCAGATATTCCTGATACAGCCAGCAATTGTTCCTTGCACTGCACCTCTCGCAATACTTCAATATTGCCTCTTCTACCTTACACCAAACCACCTCCATTCAATCACCTCCTGAATTTTCCCTCAAACTCCTGCTCTAACTCGCTCACTCTGGTCTCCAGATCCTCCAGAATGTTGACTATTTCCCTGAGTATCATATATAGTACCTCTGGGTTATCGCACTGAGGAAGGCCTTCACGGATCTGCTTATATGACAGCCTTGCCATCTTACAACACCTCATAGATATCTGTCAAGGATGGTCTCCTTCATCTCCTTGAATATTGTATAGTCGGAAGTTGTAAGGTTGATGAACCTCTCTCCATCTCTATCTGCGTAGATATGATATACTGAGTTTATTGCCTCAGCTCCATTGTACTTTGTAACCACATCATAGCGCTGAAGGAGTATCAGTATATGGGCATCTCTCTGTATCTCAATTCTTATCTCTTCCTTCAACTTACCAGCTAGCCGGGCATTCTGAGAGTCACTATTCTGTTCATTGTGTAGCCCGGCGATGAGTTCATCACCACGGATCCATTCCTTCTCCTTCACCATTTCATATCACCTCCATCTGGCTTTAGTTACATGTATAGGTATAGCATCATCCCATATAAACTTTTCGTAAAAAGGATAAGGTTTATATATCCTTCGTATATTTCGTTTATCGTGGTGATGCCTGATGGTTGAGGTTAGGAAAATAACAAAAGTGGCTGGAGATACACCCGGAGTGTCTCTACCAAAGGACATATTGGAACAGGCAGGTATAAAGATTGGTGACTATGTGAAAGTGTACAGTGATGGTGAAGGAAGGATAGTGCTGGAGGTGGTGAAATGAAGGAGAAGGTACTGGTTGTGAAGAGCATAACAAACAAAACAAAGGAGAAAAAGGATGGGTCCATAGATGAACTGCTGACAGTGAGAATGGAAGGAGCAAATGAGTGTACCTATAAACTGACCATAGAAGGAGATCCCGAAGATGTACAGGGCTTATTTGAGGAGATAGGCTTTGATGCCATAGCAGTGGGAATGGCTGTGAGGATAACGATAGGACCTACAGGAAAGAAGTTAACCAGTTTTGATGAAGGAGGCGACGAGGAATGAACGAAGAGACCAAACAGGTTATACTGATGTGGATGGGCAAAATGGAAGAGAAGACAGGACAGATAGCAGATTTACTACACAGGATGGCTAAGGCACAGGAAGATATCAGGGATGTAATCTGCGAGATGTGGGAGACATCCAAAAAAGAGAAAAAGGCTTTAGAGGAGAGCGCAAAGAGAGAAAAAATTGCTCCTGATACATTCAACGATCTAAGGATGTATCTATTAAATGCACTTGATATGCTAATGATAGACATAATAAGAGAAGATGTAGGAAGGCTACAGCAGTCGGATAGGGATACAGAAGAGTACAAGAGAGGCTTAATTGAGATACTAAAGAGGCTAAGGGAACTGGTGAAGATCAGGAGGATAGTTAAAGAGCTTTTTACAGAAGAGAGTATAGACAGGATAATAGAATCACTTGAGAATGAGCTAGAAGGAGGTGAGCAGTAATGGAGAGTGAGATACAGAGTGGAGAAATGGTTAAAATGATAGTTCCAGTAAAGTATGAAATAACAATAGAGCAAGTTGAAAACAAGAAATACAGGATTAAGTACAAGGAGGTCACTAAAAGGCCGGAACAAATAGCCAAGGAAATGTTCAAACAGGTAGCAATAGCATCTAAGAGATTTGCAGAGCAGTTAGGTAACTGCACAATAGAGGGAGAGTTTGTAGATGATGACACATATATACTTAAGTTTGAGATAGAGGACAGTTTTGAAAAGATAGCGACTATAGTAGCCAGTGAATTTCTAATGTTTTCACCACTTGGAAGAGTTACACTGCTTGACCTATATATTTTAGCAGGAGCAGGACTGCTCTATGCAAAAGAGAAGTTAGGAGAGATAGAGGAAAAGGTAGAGATAGTGGAAGAGATGATAGAGAGAGGTGAGGAGTGATGGTGAAGTTGAGGGATCTTATTGGAGAGGATGCCTACAGGGCATGGAAGGAGAAGGTATCCAGAACTACCAGAGTGCTTACAGCATGGACAGTGGATAAAACAGGTAAGATACATAAGTACAGGATAGACATAGAGGCATATCAGGACATGATGATAGGCTATGAGGTAAATGGCAAGGAGGTAGCATTTGCTATAGGACCGGGAAGGGGAGAGAAGTTACCGGAGAGGGTAAAAGAGTCATCATTAGATACAGAGAAGATACTGAATAGATTAGTGAGAGGAACAGAGCCTTCATTGGATGAGGAGAACATCATAGATGAAGAGGATGGACTGGTACTGGTGTTTGGTCAGATGCCTAACAGGTTAAATGTCAGAGAGCTTGAGAAGACGAACAGTGTGAGCATGACTATGTTTACAGCAACAGCACCAGTGAGCATAATAATAGAGAAGGAGAGAGCGATGAATGTAACAGGATACAGGCTTGAAGAACCTGATGACTATGTAGAGCTGTTACAGGGGGTAGAGGTAGCAGTAATAGGGAGGACAAGGACATCAAGGAAGCAGATAAATGGAGAGGAGAGAGAGTTTAAGAATCTGAATGTCTATGGGCTGTATGTACTCCAGTAACTCTTTCTTTAATTTTTTTCAACTGTTGAAGATGTTGAATGTGTTGAATATGTTGAAGAAGTTGAATAGTGTTGAAATCACGCTCAACAGGTCTTCAACACTTATTCTGTCAATCCTGCCTTTACATTCTTGCTCAAGTGTTGAAGTGTTGAAGCATTACCATGTATATAGAAGGGGAGGTAATATACATGTATATAAGAGAGGTATAGATGTAGTACTGGTGAATAGGTGTATATGGTGTATTGGTGTATATAATGATATGGTGAATAGGAGTACTGATGTATATAGAGGTGATAGACATGTTCAGTGAATATGTACTCCAGAATTTGGATGTAGAGACATGGTTACCATCACTGTATAAGCAGTTTGCATGGATCACCATTCTATCAACAGTTATTAACAGAGGGGTATATTTGAAGTACAGTAAGAGGAGGATATATCCGAATACATTCACCATGTTGATAGGTGGATCAGGTACTGGTAAAGGAGTGGTAATAGATGATGTGGTTAGGAGCATGCTATATGATGTGGATCCTGACTTACTGTTACCTGAGTATGTTACACCAGAGAGCCTGTTAAAGTACTTAAGCAATAGGAGCAGAGGAATAATAGCCACAGATGAGGCTACAACATTACTGAGTACCAAGGAGTACATGAGGGATATGAGTGATTACCTCACATACCTGTATAATGCTCACAAGGAGTACATTCAGATTCACAGGGTGAAGAAGAGCAGAACATACATGATAGAGAGGCCCTATCTCAACATACTGATAGGAGTACAGCCAAGGGTAATAAAGAGGATAGTGAACTACTATGACATAGCATCAGGGTTTCTCCAGAGATTCTACATAGTATATGCAGAGCCGGAGAAGGAGAAGGAGGTAGAGGAGGACAAGGATTCATGGGACAGGGCCACAGAGATAGCCAAGGACATATACAACCACTTCAGCAGATTAAATGAACCTGTAAAGATGGTGTTAAGTAGTAGGGCCATCCATGAAGTCAGGAGATACATAGACAGGGTGGAGAGGGAATATGAGGATGAGATATTCTCCAGATGGAGAGATTTAGTGCTGAAGTTAAGCATAATCATGCAGGTGGATAAACACAGTGATAACATAGGAGATGTAGACATAGAGGAGTTAGAGGTGATAGATATAGATGTAGTAAAGAGGGCCATAAGGTTGATGAGAGAGATAGAAGGATCAGCGAGGAAAGTGGTGGAGATAGTCACAAGTACCAGAGATGGAGAGATAGCAAATAGGATAAAACAGGTGATAGACAGGTTGATAGAGAAGGGGAAGTACATAGAGGATAATGGGAGGAGGTATGTACTGAGAAGAGACATAATGATGTATGTAAGGATGAGGATAGACGCCTTAGAGCCATATCTTAAGATGCTACAGGAGATGGATGTACTGGGAGAGAGGAAGTTAATAGGAAAGAAGATAGCATATGAGGTGAGGAGATGATAATTATGAATGAGGAAATAATGAGAGAGATTAGATACTTAGTTAGATGTAATCTAACCTTTGGTGAGATATTTCTATTCTATGATGAAATTTACAATGGAAAAGCAAACAGTATATATGCAAAACAGATATTTAACCTTTTTGAGAAGTTATTTGAAGACCATCCAAGCATATATAACACCTATCTTGCATATGAACACAATTCTGTTCACTCAGTTTACTTTGTGTGTACTCACTTTGAGGATAACTGTATAGAGGAGTATATGCCCTCCATCATGGTTTTCAGTAAGTTTGCTAAGGAGTTACTGTTTGATGATTGGGAGCAGGCATCATCCTATATAGCACATCTTGGAGATGATGAAGTACTTGCAATAGAGTTTCTATCCTGCAAGAAGCCAAGTAGATGGTTTATGAAACTCATAAAGAATCATGGATATAGATGGGATGAATTCAGGAGGTGGAGAGATGAGGTTAGAGTACCTTGACTGGAAGGTAAAAGATGATGATACGGCTAAGGTATTCAGGGTAATAGATGAGGAGAGAGAGGGATACATGATAGGCTGTTATTCAGATGAGGTTAACAGGATATTCATATGGGCAGTGTACTCCAAGAGGGGAGGATTTCTTAAGAATGCCATGGACATGGTATGTAAGAGATTCAACTGTACGGATGTAGAGTTTACTAACATAATAACGGACATGCTGTTAAGGAGGTTAAGAGGCTTCAGGCCAGTTATAAGGAGATTCAAAGGCATGGAGATAATATGTTTAGTAGGCAGATGGGAGGTGATCTCTTGAAAAATTTGTTAGATAAGATATTGGCTATGTGCGATGGATGTAACTATTTCAATATATCAATTGATGGAAATGTGGAATACTATGAGTGCTATAACGAAGATAAATGGCTATCTCTCGGATTTACTGAGGAAGAGATTGAGGAATTTGATAAGATGGCAATAGCAATAGTGGAGTATGACTATGAACTTAATCCTGTGTATGTGGAAATCTGTCCACCCTATCTTAACCTTGACCACTGCGAGTTTAAGGAGGTGAGTAAATGAAGAAAGAAAGAATTAGTGATGTTTCACGGGTTATTGATGATATGGTACATACAAGAGAATACAAAATCTATCTATTTCTTCTAACGGCTTCGCTCGGTGGATTTTGGATTGGTATATATCTTATGCAGACTGACTTACTATTATCGTTCATTGTCTTCGTAGTTTGTGCAAGTCTTCTCGCTACGGTTATAATGATTTTGCATATCCTAATACTCGCCGAGTTAATTGTTATTGAAAAGGAAGTACTCAGCATACTTAGTATGCAAGAGAAGGTAGAAGGAGGTGAGTGAATGAGGTTCAGATGTCCACTATATGTAGGAACAGGAGTACCTCCGGTGATAGAGATACAGTTAAAGAGGCCCAAGAGAGTTAAAGGTGGAATAAAGTGTACAGGGAATAAGGTGTATTTGCCATGCAGGAGATGCAGTAGTGACTGTCAGAGGGACAGGAGAAGGAACAGGAGGATAAACCTATTTGGGCCATCAGGTATACTGTTTCCTAACATGCCAGAATAGCTCTTTTCTCTATTTTTTATTGTTAGAGAAAACTTAATAAATGCCGATGCAATTATGTAATTGGTGGTTAAAATGGCGTGGGTATCAATACTTCCAACTTCCAAGAGGCTGGAGAACATAGAGAAGATGAATCTCCCATATGGTGGAGCGGTGAATGTAGATCTACCCATAGGCCAGAGGTTCTTTGTGCATAAGATGTTCTGTGAGTTAGAGGGTAATGGCAAGGTTCTGTACACAGGAGATGTAGTAGTTAACAGGGTGTTTAAGGAGGGAAGTGCGCCATACATAGAGGTCTACCTTGGTTTCATGGTTGAGTGTGGAGGAGTGAGTACAAACATAGCGTATGTATATGTAGGAGACTTCTTTGATTCAATAGTTACGGGCAAGGAGGAGGAAGAGATACGAAAGAAGTTAGAGGAGGAGAAGATACCGGTTTACATCTGCATAGGAGGAGGTCCTACAGTGGGCAGAGCAGAGAGAAGTGAACAGGGATCCGGTAGAAAGGAGAGTGAGTGGGAGAGAGTGCTGAAGGAGTACCTTGAATGAAGTTAGGAACAGTATTCCAGATATACCTAAATCTTCTATTTATTTTATCAGGGTTAGGCTTCTATCTTCTGTTATCTGGTTATCCTCTGTATGCATCATTAGTATTTGCTATATGTTTTGTGGTAGGAAATGTATGGGGTAGGGTATTGTTCAGGAGGGTACCATCAGCGATATTCAGGTGGTTTACAGACAGTTTGATAGGAGATATGGGTTTGAAGTCCTCCTCCTTCCTAAAAGGCTCAGATATAGATTTTACAATGATGGATTATAAAAAACGCTGATTATACAAAAGGTTAATTAGAGAGGAAGGGATATAGAGAGAGGTGGTGGAATGGCTATAGAGCTGAAGAGGTTCCGGATGGAGGAAGTGAGGACAGCGCTGGAATACGCAGATAATATGAGGAGAGAGGGCAGAGAGGTCTTCTTGGAGGTCATAGGAGAGGAGATCATAGTGAAGGAGCGGGAGGTGTACTGATGTACAGAGAAGAGTTCAAGGAGTACATATCACTGCTACTTAGAAGGAAGTATCCACCCAGAACAGGCTATGATATTCATGCATCAGATGTGAATTCCTGTTTACATGCGGTGGCATATTTGAGATACAAGCCGGTCATATTCTACAGGTATGCAGATGCTTTGAGGATGTTAGATGGAGTGATGGCAGAGGCTACATATGAGGCCATGTTGAGGGAGAGGAGGATAGGGTATGAGAAGCCGGAATGGGTATTCATGGTTAGGTCAGAAGTACTTCCGGTGGACCATAAGTTGATATGCTCGCCAGATTTCTACTTCTCCTCTGAGAACAGGTTTGTAGAGGTAAAGAGGATCCATTACACAATAGAGCAGATAGACAGATTCTTTGACATAGACTATGGAGTGTATTACTGGAGGCTATTAGGTATGATAGACAAAGTTACAGGCAGATTTGAATACTGGGATGATGTAAAGAGAGGAGATTACTGGTTGGCGCCCATGATACCCAGGAATGCAGTTATGTATGGCATACAGATAGGATTATACTTTCTTGCGCACAGGATAAGGAACAACGGAGAGTATGGGGATTTATTCTGCATATACAGGGATGATGTTCTACAGGAAGACTATGACTATGGTTTATTTGCGGAGAGCATAGGTCATGCTCTAAAGAGGTACAGGGTAACCAGAGAAGGTTATGAGATGGAGGACATAGGAGAGACATATGTTCCACCATCTTGGATAAGGGATGCCATACACAGGCTATTATGTTTAGGACAGGTCTGGCAGTACTGGGCAGATGTACAGAAGGGCTATTTATTTGCGAGGGAGGTTGTACCTGGAGACAGGAAGATAATCATACAGAAGTTTTGTAGACACTGTCCTCTCAGGTATGAGGGCATATGTGAGGGTATAATTCCATTTAAGACGAGGTTCCATACAGATGAGGAGAAGTCAGTACTTCTAACATTCATACACAAGTACTCAGAGAGGATCCCGGAGAAGATAAGGGAGGAGGTAATCAGGTACCATGAGGGAGAGATAAGCAGACTGAATACAGAGACAGTGATAGAGTTAATCAGGATACAGGAGGAGATCTGGAGGCCGGTGTGGGAGGAGGCCAACAGTAAATACATATTGGACAAGAGGTTATGGGATTATGTGGATAAGGTGGTGATAGAATGAAGCCTGTGGAGGAGATAAGGAGAGCAGTAGAAGAGGAGAGGAAGAGGAGGGAGGAATTAGCGATAAAGATAAGTGAGTTTTTGAAGGCTAACAGTCACTGGGCCTATACAGTGGAGGAGTTATATGATAAGTTTCCGGAGGCATTTGAGTACACGCCATTTGGTAGGATCATAGTGAAGTTAAGCATGATAGGGCCACTGGAGAGATATGGAGTTAGGATAGCAAGTGTAAATGGGTGGACATATCTGTACTATGGAGGTGTTGGGAGATGATGGATAATAGTAAGTTGAAAGAGGTGGTGAGTGACCTACGCAGGTATATGGGAGTCAGAAAGGTATATTTAACAGAGAAGGCGCCGGAGTTTGTAGGAGTTAAGGATAAGAGGAGGAATACATTTCTACTTGCAGCCCACCTGTATGAGGTGGGGATAGATCCGAGAGACCTGCTATATCTGTTGAATACAGGGAGGTTACCTGTAGATTTGGAGTACAAGTTGAGAGAGAATTTTGAGTTATCAGAGTTGATAAGGGCGTATGAGATGGTGAAGGGATATGGGGTAGAGGAGTTAAGGAAGAAGGGCTACATACCGGTGAAAGTTAAGGCTAAGGAATTCTTTGAGTATCTGGATGATGTAGTTAGGAGTCTATTAAGGAGGTGAGGTGATGGAGTACAAGAAGAGGAGTAGGATAGCGAGGTTGAGATTTACATTGAAGTTTGTGTATGGCATACCGGATGATGTACTGGACAAGATAGACATAGAGGCGTATGCGGATCCTGAGTTGACATTCAGGGAGAACTTAGAGAAATTGATAGAGGCATATCCTGTAATAAGCAGTTACATAAGGAGGAGATATAAGAGGATAGAGGAGGCGGAGAGGAAAGCAGAGAAGGAATGGGAGGAATTCTTAGATACGCTGAAGTGGATATATGAGGGGGTACTTGAGGGCATAGATGAATGTGTAGAAAGGATGAGGGAGTTAGGCTTTGAGGATGTGAAGGAGTTTGAGGAGTACTTAAGAGGATTGGGGATAGATGTAGGTAAGTTGAAGGGAGAGATAGAGGAGTACAGTGAGGCTGAGGCAGAGTTACCTGAGATACCGGATGAGGTGTTTGGATATTTAGATGCGTTAGGATTAGAGCCGTATGCAGATATAAGGATAGTGATAGAGGGGCCACCATACTATTACAGAGAGCAAAAGGTATGCATAATACCAGTGTATGATGCTTACAATGATGTTGTGATCCGCATTGTATATCCACTACCGAGGAAGTACAATCATAAGTACACGCTGCTACACATACTGAATAAGCAGGGCAAACCGGTGAGTGTGGTTACATTTGTAGAGGATGCAAAGAAGGTAGAGCCATGGAAGCCAAAGATAGCAGAGCAGGTAGTGAAAGTAGTTATGAAGAAGATGGAGGAGAAGCCAATAAAGAAGACAGAGATACCGGAGGAGGTAGATTGGAGAAAGTTAGAAGGGCTACATAAGATGCTGTTACATGATGTTAAGGCAGCAGAGAATGCATACAAAACGAGGAGTATACTTGCAATATGGAGCACATTCAGGGCTATAAGGGATACTCTTGATGACTTCAAAGGAGTACTCAAACCGAAGTTACCACCAGAAATGGGCATAGAGAAGATAGTTAGAATAACTCCAGAGGTGGAAGAGTACTGGGAGTACTTCAAGAAGTTATGCAAGAACTACGGCATAGATCCAGACAGGTACAGGATGCGCTTCATGGAGTATATAGACCCTAAGGGGGCCAGAGAATATAATATGAGAGCGGTTGAAGACCTCATAGAGGAGATAGTGGACGAAGAGGAATACAGAAAGAGATTGATGATGCCTGTGGTAGAGATAAAGGAGAAGGTGGAGGAAGACATAAAGAGAGGAAAACCAAAGTTGAAGTATGTGGACTGGGCTATAGGAGCAATGAAGGTAAAGCTCTTCTACCTTGACATGGCAATATCAGAGAGGGACATGGTCAGAGCCTACATGATAGTGGATGAGCTGAACGAGCTCGTTGACAGAATAATAGACATGCTCAAGCTGTTCCCAGAAATACAGAGACTCCTCGGAGGTATATAGTGAATGAGAATAATAGGTCATGTGAGGGACAAGGAGATATACGAATTCACGGTGCACAGTATAGAATTTCTTAGGAGTAGGATAAGGATGGAGGGTAGAGGGGTAGGGGA
>Ga0190310_1000531_pt1 | contig 12742 bp, 11 predicted proteins | sample 48700778_MG_FD_165059 | JGI IMG/M metagenome (GOLD analysis project Ga0190310, IMG submission 165059) | Hydrothermal vent sediment bacterial communities from Southern Trench, Guaymas Basin, Mexico - 4870-07-7-8_MG | ecosystem: Environmental > Aquatic > Marine > Hydrothermal vents > Sediment ... | reverse complement strand
ATATAGAACAGATCTATATTGGGCTAGGTCTAGATTCCTATTCGCCATTGGTAATCCAGGCAACGTGACCGCTCCGGGCACAATATGTTCAACATGCGACGTCGCGATGCAATACTGCATGTTTGGCGCCAACACTCACACACCCGACATTATGAACGCTAGGTGCATTGTCCTTGACAGCAGGCATCCATCTGAGTCACTTCCAGGTCAGTGGCATGCATTAATGGAGAGGAAGAGAGGAGGCGAAGAGCTATACCTCATAGTCTTAGATCCAAGGTTCACTGAAGAAGCCAGAAACGCCGACTACTGGCTACAGCTAAGACCTGGAACTGATGCTGGAGTCTTCCTATCATGGATGTACATAATATTGAGAGACAACCTCTTTGATAGAGAGTTCGTTGAGAAATGGTCAAATGGTCCATTACTGCTTAGAACTGACAAGGATTGGTGGTTGACGGAGAAAGACGTAGTTAAGGGCGGCAAAGAGGACAGATATGTCGCAATGGACAAGAATAAGGGATTGATAATATGGGATCCAGTAATGTGCCAGTTCTACACGCTTAATGGTGAGCCAATACCAGACGAGGAAGTCAAGGTAGAGCTTGAAGGTTACTTCAAAGTTGAAACCGTCGATGGACAGACCGTTGAGTGCAAGACTGCCTTTACAGCATTCAAGGAGAGAATAATGGAGTTCCCACCAGAGAAAATGGCTGATGTCACGTGGGTGCCAAAGAAGATACTTGAAGAGTCATGCAAGCTCTACGCCACAACTAAGCCTGCATGCATGTACCGAGGCGTTGCACCCGATATGCTCGGCAGAGCTTCTATGTCAATCGAGATCGCTAGAAGCATGCTGAGAATATTGACTGGAAGCCTTGACGTTGTCGGCGGAGACATCATGACTCAGCCAGGTCCAGAAATAGGCGGACAAATGTTCCTTAGAGAATGTCTACTAGACTATCAGGACCACTTAACACCAGAAATGAAGAAGAAGCAGCTTGGAGCTGACAAGTTCCCAATAATGGCTTGGCCAATGTTCGACTTGGTCAATCCGCACTACAGAAGAGTTTGGAGAGTTAATGCTTGTGTCTCAGGCCACATGTTCGGCATAAACTGGCCTGTCTTAGCTAGAGCAATAGTAACTGGCAAGCCCTACCCAATTAAGTGCTTAATAATTTGGGTTGGCAGCCCAGCTGTATGGGCTCCAAACACTAAGCTAGTATATGAAGCTCTAAGTAGCCCCAACCTAGAGCTCACAGTTGTAATCGATAGATGGCTCAATCCTTCATGCACATTTGCTGACTACGTGCTACCTGCATGCACAAAGTCCCTTGAGAGGCCATACGTAGCTACATTTGAGGACTTCCATCCAGGCGTGACAGTCTGGGAGAGAGCCATTGAACCTCTAGGCGAGAGAAAGGATGAATACTGGATCTTCAGAGAGCTAGCTAAGAGGTTACTGCCAGAAGATAAATGGAAAGATGCATTCCCATGGGAGACGTTAGATGAGGCTGATGATGCTAGGCTAGCTCCAATAGGCTTAACGGTTGAAGAGGCTAAAGACCTCTACGTTATAGCCACTTGGACTCCAAGAAGCTATGAGCACTTAAACCCCAACACAGGCAGACCGAGAGGTTTTGGGACACCAACAGGTAGAGCTGAGCTTTGGGTCACGATATTCAAGAAGTTAGGCTTAAGTCCACTGCCATACTACATTGAGCCCTATGAGAGCCCTGTAACTCAGCCTGAGCTCGCTAAGGAGTATCCATTGATACTTGGAACTGGCGGTAGATTTAGACCACAATTCCACTCCGAGCTTAGGCAATGGGGCATGGGAATGAGAGAACAACACCCAGAGCCAACAGTTGAAATTCACCCAGATACAGCTAGAGAGCTCGGTATAGCTGAAGGCGATTGGGTCTGGATTGAGACCGAGAGAGGTAAGATATTAATGAAGGCTAGGATTTCAAGCGCAATTCACCCAAGGTGTGTTAATGCTGAGGCAAGCTGGTGGTACCCAGAGCTACCTGGAGACAAGTACTGGTGGTATGGCAACTGGATATCCAATGCCAACGTGCTAACACTAGACGAGCTGGAGACGCTAGATCCATATACAGGCTCATGGCAAAATAGGGCTCTATTATGCAAGGTCTATAGAGCAACAGGCTTCGTGCCATTCATGCAATTTCCAAGATACATAAGGCCATCTTAAACCCAATAATTTCCTAATCTTCCCTTTTCTTGTTTTGAAACGTTATCCAAACCTCTTTATGACCACATAGATTAAAGGCGTGAAGCAGGCTATCGACCATATGGTTAACACAAGATACATTTTAAGCGCTGATATTATGAGGGCTATTAGCAGTAGGAAGGCTAGTCCAAGCTCTAATTTAGGTATCTTTTTCGAGACCTTCTTTGAGGGGCCTTTAGGTGTGACTCTCCACGCACATTTTATCTTAAAGAGAGGCTTTAATGAAGAGAAAAAGATGTCAAACGACATAGCCATCATCAATGCCGACGTTCTTCCAAGTATTTTTATGCATTGAATTAAACTACATTCATTAAATCTATACTTCGTAAGTCTGTAACCATAAATTGTTATGGTCAATGCTCCGACAACTATAAAGGGCAAGAGCGGTAATAGTGGCGGTTCTCCATTGAAGAAAGCTAGTAGTGGTAATACGAGTGTCGAGAATCCCACCAATGCAAGGCCCCAATATTGAGTTAAATAAATGACCAAGCTTATCTTCTCCTTTAATTTAAGCTTAGAAGTCAAAATGGATTTAAAGTATTTCAATATGACTTGGCTTATGCCGCAAGCCCATCGTCTCTGTTGTTTCTTAAAATCGCTATATGTTGATGGATGTTCAACCCAAACCGGAACGTCATCATTATAGACAACTTTATGACCCTTAAGCCTGAGTCTAACCCCTAATTCAACGTCTTCTAAAACGCATTTTTCATTCCACATTCCAACTCTTATCAAGACATCTTTCTTTATTAGACAGGCATTACCGATGAGAATAGAGCTACCAAAGAGGGCTTGAAGACCTCTAAATAGACCTCTAGTAAAGAATGTCTGTCCAAAACTTATGGCTTCAGATACGAGGCTTTCCTTAAGGTTCAAGGGTTCCCAACGCGCAATGACTGCTGCTACATCATTTGACTCGTAGAGCGAGGGTAAAGCCTTAACTAGGAAGTCCGAGGGTATGATGCTATCGACATCAAGAACAACTATTACATCGCTTTCAACCTTAAGCGCTTCATTCAATGCTCCAGCTTTAAAACCTCGAGCGCTCTTTCGATGAAAAAATATTACTTCTAGCTCTCTTTGAGATTCTCTGCATATGCCTTCTAGTTCATCTGTCCTCTCGTCATCGCATACAACGACGACTTTGATCTTGTCTTTAGGATACTTTAACTGCTTAATTGAGGCAAGAACCCTTTCAAGAAGAGCTGGAGGCTCATCTCTAATAGGTATGTGGAAAGCTACTATTGGCATTTTGGTTAAATAACCTTTTGGCGTTGAATATTTAGAGGCTGCACTTGACACCCACAAATGATAGCTGAGGTATGTAAGCTCTGATGCTATTAACGCTATCAATAATGCACTTGACGCTATCGAGACGGGCTCCATGACTCCCATGCTATATGCTGCAATTCAACTTAAACTTAGCTGTTGTACAGTTAGTCCTCTCTTATTCTGCTTCTCCAGCTACTCTTTAATTGCCCTGCTCTATCTATGAACCAAACGTTTCTTCCACCTATGACCTTATAATGGAACTCGCTCTTAAAGCGCGATAGCTCGGCCTTATACTCATCAAGCTTCTTGAAAACCCTTACCTCGGTCTCTCTTCGTCTAACTCTATTTCTGCAAATTGGGCATTGGTATATCTTAGTCAAAGTGAAGAACTTTGAGCCACAATTGCCACAACTATACTCATGAATTTTAATGACGTAATTCACAGAACCACCTCAGCGGGAATACCGGGGTTATTTAAAAGTAACCTATGAAGGGCTTTTGACTTTGCGTGAAAAGTTTATTTAAAAAGTCTGAGGTCAAGCGTTTATGCCGCTTAATGAGATCTGCAATAGTCGAAAACCAGTTATTAAGAGAATCTAATTGAGAGAAAATTGGGAATTCACGAGTTTTAGCAGAGTACCTTTTTTAAGACTCCGAAGTGTCCTCTTCCTTCTCTTTCGTTAGTACAAATTCACAATAGGGATCTCCTTTAGCTATACAAGCTGTTTCTTCAGCTCTAAGCTTAATGCCAAGAAGCTCACTAAATGTCCCGCTTAGCAACCCCCTATAGAATTCACTAAAAGGCTCATCTCTCTTGCCCTTAACCGGTATACACTCGAAAAGTTCGTATGCCCTAACCACTATGTATGGCTTCTCCAAGTCTAGGGTTACTAGCTCAAATCTACCCAGCCCATGAGCAGCGGCTACTTTAAGCGCAGCTTTTACGGCTTCACTCGGCGGTAAGTCAGAGACCCTCTTGTAAAATTTGGCTGCTCCAACACCCCCCTCATAACCTAAGTAATAGAGAAATACTTGGCCTGTAGCTCCCCATTTCTGCCTTATGCCGAGAAGCATGACGTTCATCATTTCCTTCCTAAATATCAAGGCTCTTTCATCAACGACTACTAGGGGGTAGTGATTCTCATCAACAATGAAGCCCGGTGGCCCTGGCTTTACCACTTCGACGCTCTTAACGCTAGACATTCTACTAATGGTTGATGCTAATTCATCGATTGACGATTTAGAGGACGTCAGATCACAAACAACACATATATAGGCTCTCTTAACTCCTTGAACGTATTCTTCGTGATACAAGCTTCTGAGAAGTGTGACACCATGTTTATCTAGCTCTTCAAGGACACTTACGATGTCCTTAATGCTTGGCCTGAGAGGAACCTCAATATTAAGAATAGCTAGGTTTCTACCTGGCATATAAAGCATAGAAAACATGCTTTGAGGATGCATGCCTCATCCTATCAAGCTTTAGATAAAATCCTCTTAATATAGCTTAGCCCTTCTCTAGACGCCTCTCTTAATAGTCGAAGTCGCGATACTTCGACGTATATCTGGGTCTGCTTTGAAGAGTCCTATGGAAGGCGCCTTCATCAATGGTCTTGTGAAGCTCTTTTCTTAAGAGCTCTCTTACAGCTGTTCTTATCGCTTCACTTCTCGATGGATAAAGCCCGGTTTTAACAAGCTCATCTAGGTCTCTTAAATAAGCATCTGGTATTTTGACTGTTATGATCCTCATTTAATCACCCATATCATAAAAAGGAGTTGTGTAATAAAAGGATAGGTTAAATTCTTGGCTTACACATAGAGAATGCACCTCTAAGCCAAAGTTTAAACGGCTTTATCAATGAGAAAGTCGTAGGCGACATCAGTATTGGTCCTCAATTGGCATGTTGATGGATTGTTAAAAGCTTAAACTTCCTATTTAAGAGGTTCTTAGGCGAATCTTCATTCCTCAATTCGCTTCCGATTGATTTTTAGATAAAGCTTATAGTGAGCTGCAGTAAACGCTAAGTTCACGTCGGAGTAGGCTTCGGTGGTGGCCATTGAAGGTCATAAAGAAGACGAGGAGCTTATGCCCTGAGTGCCTGCAGGTTATTGATGCCTTAGTGTATGAGGAAAATGGTTGCGTCTACATCTCTAAGTCTTGCCCTCAACATGGAGAATACACCGACGTGTATTGGAGTAACTATGAGCTTTATCGTGAAGTTGAAAAGTGGGGAGTTATCGGTAGAGGAATAGAAAACCCGCAGAGGAAAAGAGAAAGAGGATGCCCATACGATTGCGGTTTATGTGAAAACCATAAGACGTGTACGGTACTCGCTATTATAGATGTGACAAATAGATGCAATCTTAATTGTCCGATATGCTTCGCTCATGCTGGAGCCGTTGGCTATCTATATGAGCCAAACCAAAATCAGATAAGACAAATGCTTAGGAATCTCAGAAGCCTAAGACCTATACCGCCAACAGCACTTCAATATTCAGGTGGCGAGCCAACGGTTCGAAAAGACTTGCCTGAGCTTGTCGCCATGGCTAAAGAAGAGGGCTTTAGACATGTTGAAGTGAATAGCAATGGTATAGTGCTCGCCAAAGACATAAATTTCTATAAGAGCTTGCTCGATGCTGGTATGTCGACAATATACCTTCAATTTGACGGTTTGACAGACGATATTTACGTTAAGACTAGAGGCGTCCCCTTAATGGACATAAAACTTAAGGTCATAGAAAATGCTAGGAAGTTGGGTCACGACTCCATAGTCCTCGTTGTGACGTTGGTTAGAGGGGTAAATGATCATCAAATGGGCGACATTATAAAGTTTGCAGCCAAGAACTGTGATGTCGTTAGAGGGGTAAATGTCCAGCCAGTTTCCATAACTGGCAGGATAAATAGAAAGGATAGAGAGAAAATGAGAATAACAATACCAGACTTCATGAAGCTATGCGAGGAGCAAACAGGAGGAGCTATTAAGGTGTCTGATTTCAGGCCCGTTCCATGGCCTGTAGCGCTGGCAAGAGCTGTTGGAGCTCTTAAGAATAAGAACTACCCTGAATTTACAACTCATCCACATTGTGGGGTTGCGACATTTTTTATAGTTGAGGATGATGGCAGCATTGTGCCTGTTACCAAGTATGCAGATGTTGATAAGCTGGCAGAGGATTTCTGGGAGGTCTATAGACTGGCATCTGAAGGCAAGAAGTTTAGGGCTTATCTCAAGCTTATTAAGGCAGGCAACAATATAAAGGGCAAGTTGAAAAGATACTTGTTAAATGTATTGGTTAAGGGGACTTACAGCGCCTTGGGAGAGCTCATGAGGAAGATGGTGCTTCTAGGTTGTATGCACTTCATGGATCCCTACAACTTTGATTTAGAGAGAGTTGAGAGATGTTGTATTCACTATGCCCTACCCGATGGAACTATAAGACCTTTCTGCTCATATAATAGCATTCACAGGCCTGTTGTTGAGAGAGCTTTAAGCATGCCATATCCAGCCAAGGCTGGAGGCTAAGATCTCAAGCATGTCTAGAGGCAGTATGCTAAGAAAGTTGGCTGAGGATATAGTGCCAGCTGAGCTCATTAAGTATGTGCCTAAGGGCTTTGAAGTCATAGGAGATATAGCGATAGTCAATCTGCCCAGGGAATTAGAGGACTACAGGTTTAAGCTTGCCGAAGCCCTCTTAAGCCACTTGAAGCCGAGAATTAGACTTGTCGTTAGGAGAACATCACCTGCGAGGGATCCTAATAGAGTTCATAGCTATGAGATACTAGCTGGCAATGGAGAGCTTGAGACAATACATAGAGAAGGTGGCTGCGTGTTTAAAGTCGATATTTCAAAGGTTTTCTTCACATCTAGGCTTCAATATGAGAGATTCAGGATAACAAGTATGGTTAAGCCAGGTGAAGTTATAGTTAACATGTTTGCTGGTGTTGGTCCTTTCTCTATAGTCATAGCAAAGAGGGTTCCAAATGTCAAGGTGTATTCCATAGACATAAATCCTGACGCCTATAGGTTAATGATCGAGAACGTAAAGCTAAACCACGTTGAAGATAAAGTCATACCGTTGTTAGGCGATGCATCTCAAGTCATAGAATCTCACAATCTTAAGTATATTGCTAACAGGGTTCTAATGCCATCACCTGAACACGCTATTAATTACTTGGCAAAAGCCGTTGAGACTCTAAAAGCTGAAGGCTACATTCATTATTACGACGTCGCCCATCCAAAAACAGATATAAAGAAGTATTTGGAGAATAGAGTGTCACGAATATTCGACGAATTGGGAGTGAAATGGTCTATAACTTCAAGCAGAATAATAAGATCAGTGGCTCCGTTGAGAGTCTATGCATGCGCTGATATACTTATAGTCAAGTGAAAACTACTTGTCAATTCACCTTTGAGCTTTAGAAACGGTTACCTGATCTACACTTCTTATTGCTGCGCTGTTCTCAGTTATGATTTTTGATATCTCATCGAAATCTATGTCGGTTCCTGTTATCGTTATTTTAACCGTTTCAGTTCTAGCATCAACCTCAGTTACAATTATATCTACTTCATCTACTCCTCTTGCTGAGCATATGGCCTTAGATAACTCGGTTATTGGTATTTCTCTAGGCTTTAAAGCATCTATAAGCAATTTCCTTATTGAAATCGACATATGGGCACCTGGCTATACATATGCTCCTAATAAGACTATAACTATTGCGGATGCGAGACCTGCAAGTATCATGAACAACGGGTATCCAATAGACCTCTCACGGGCTATCCTACTAAGGAAGAAGCCTAGTGCTCCTAATGTTGCTATTCCTAGACCTAAAGCTATTGATGCTGTTGCTGTAAAGCTAAGCTCAAACATCGAAGAGACCATAAACGGTAGTGCCAGTATTATGCATGCTATTAATGGTGAAATGCCGTCAACCACTGATACTAAGAACGTTGCGAGCCTAGAAGATCTTTCAAAGAGAGAGCCTTTTATGTCTTGAAACATTGTCTCCTCAAGCTCTCGAATTTTTCTTTCTCTCTCAGCCTTCTCTGTCAAATAAGCTCCTAAAGCTCCTGAGAAGAACATTGCGAAGCCAGCTGCAAGGACTGTTCTAACAACAATTCTTGGGTCTCCAATACCTGAAACCCACATACCCATTATCACGCCTAGAGCAGCTAAAGCGCCGTCGAACATGTTCATGACGAAGTATCGCCTATAAATCTCAGCTGCGCCGCTGATCATTATCATCTTCTTGATGCTAACATTGTTTAGTCTGCACTTTAATGGCATACCTATGAGAAGGCACTTGAAGCTTAGGATAAGTTTCTCCAATAAACCCTTATGACTTTCGCTTTCTTCCTCCATAGACGACAGCGTAAAATAACATTTCGACTAGAAATTTTAACTTTTACGTTGTCTTGCAGGAGGTTTAAACACAAAAAGCTTATTAGCTTTCAGTAAAGTGAGTCTAAGGCTTGGTGGAGGGCTTGGATATGGGTGGTCGCCAAATCAAGGTTCATTGAGATCTACGACACAACTCTCAGAGATGGCACTCAAGGAATGGGTGTAAGCTTCTCACTTCAAGACAAAATAAGCTTGACGTTAAAGCTCGACGAGTTTGGCATTCCATTTATTGAGGGCGGTTGGCCATCATCAAACCCAAAGGATGAAGAGTACTTTAAGGCGATAAAGGACTATCACTTGAGGCAAGCCAAGATAGCAGCTTTCGGGAGCACTAGAAGAAAGAGTCTTAAACCTGATGAAGACGAGAATCTCAATGCCATAATTAAATGTGACGTCGAGTATGCAACAATCTTCGGTAAGGCTTGGACTCTTCATGTTAGAGAGGTCTTAAAAGCTAAGTTGCAAGAGAACCTCGACATGATATACGACTCAATAAGCTACTTGAAGAACCATGGCATAAAAGTGATCTTTGACGCTGAGCATTTCTACGATGGTTATAAGGAGGATCCAGAATATGCTGTCAAGGTACTTGAAGTAGCTAGAGAAGCCGGAGCTGAGAGGCTTGTTCTATGCGATACCAATGGCGGAACGCTAACTCACAGGTTCTACGAAATAACAAAGAGAATGTGCGAGAAGTTTGGTGATTGCATAGGAGTTCACTGTCACAATGATTCCGGAGTAGCCGTTGCCAATAGCTTAATGGCCGTCGTGGCAGGAGCGGTACAAGTCCAAGGAACCATTAATGGCATAGGAGAAAGATGTGGTAATGCCGATTTATGCCAAATAATCCCGGCCTTAGAGATTAAAATGGGGTACAAGGCTTTAAGGTCAAGCATAAACGGTCTTCAGGGATTAAAGAGCATCTCCACATTTGTATACGACTTAGCCGGCATAGAGCCGAATCCTTATCAGCCATATACGGGGCAACATGCCTTCACTCATAAGGCTGGAGCGCATAGCGATGGCGTGATGAAGGAGCCAAGAGCCTATGAACACATAGACCCAACGGTAGTGGGCAATGAAAGGTTTATAGCCGTATCAGAACTTTCAGGTCGAGCTGCCATAACATATAAAGCTAGAAAGTTCGGGTTGAATCTTGATAAAAACGATGCCATAATTACCAAGGTTTTGAGGACCGTCAAAGAGCTTGAAGCCTCAGGCAAGAGATTTGAGGATGCCGATGGCTCACTATACCTCTTGATATTAAAGGCGTTGAACAAATATAAGTCCCACTTTGAGGTGTTATCTTGGACCGTGACTAGCAGAGCCCGAAAAGCCGATATTAAGTCGATATGCACGATAAAGTTGAAGGTCAAGAATAGGATCGTTACGAGCGTAGCCGAAGGTATAGGTCCAGTACATGCACAAGACCTTGCATTAGTCAAAGCTTTAAAGCCTGAGTATCCAATGCTTGAAAACGTTCAATTGATAAATTATAAAGTATCGATAGCTGGAAGGAGCATGGGGACGGCCTCAATAGTTAGAGTGCTTGTTGAGTTTAGGGGCGACAATGAGTATTGGTCAACAACAGGGGCTTCAGCCAACATTCTAGAGGCAAGCATGGAGGCATTAATTGATGGATATGAATATTACCTGCATAGACATGGGGCATAGCGATGATAAAAGCATGATGTCAACATTAAAAAGCTTATAAGCTCAGTTAAACCTTAATCAGTCGGGACAAGCCTTGTTTGAGGGCTTAAGGTCCCTTAGGTTAAAGACGCTTACAACAAAGATAACCATAGAAGACGTCATGCACTGTCTTCTTGGTCTAAGCCGAGATGAAATAAAGGCTTACTTCGCTATTTTAGAAAAGCCCATGACCGTTGAGGAAATAGCTGAAACTCTCGGTAAGAGCAAGCCGACAGCCTATAGAATAGCCATTAAGCTTACGAATATGGGCCTCCTCATAAGGAAGCCTCACATAATCGAAAGAGGGGGGTATTACTACAAGTATGAGGCTGTTGAACCCGAGAAAGTGAGGAAGGGTATTCAGGAGATATTAAATGTGATATGCAAGAAAATACTGGAAGCGTTAAATCAAGATTTTAGCGAAGTTAAAAGAAGACTTCAAAGTAGTAGCTCCTCTTCATAATAAATCGACGTGCTTTTATACCATTAAGCTCTTTTGTCCACCTTCAACTCCGCTAAACGTTTAAATTTTGAAGCTAAAGGTCTCTTAGAGGACAAGAAAGCAATGGAGGATTGAGCTTTGTCTAGTAGGATTTCTCCATTACAGGTCTATAGGCTTTTACCTGGAATTAACTGCAAGAAGTGCGGCACTACATGTATGGGCTTTGCCGTCAAACTCATAAATAAGCAAGCTAAAATCGAGGATTGTCCTCCACTTGTCAGTGATCCTCGATACTCCGATAAACTCGCGAAATTAAGGGAACTATTAGCTCCATTACTTTCAGCTACGGAAACTAAGGTTGAAATTAACACTGAGAAGTGTATTGGCTGTGGCAATTGTATTATCGCTTGTCCTGAGAACATAATTCTCGATTCAATATCAGCTAAAGGTAATAATTCGAAGAAGCCTGATGCTCTATGGACTATTGAAGACGGCAAGATTAAGGTGTTACACTTAGAGAAATGTAGGCGCTATCCTCCTTCAAGAATGAATTGTAACGTCTGTGAGCTTGTTTGTTATAGTGGTGCAATTAAGGTGGTGGCGTAAATGAAGATTGAGAACATAGTTTGTACGGGCTGCTCGTTACTATGTGATGATGTTGATGTTGAACTTGAAGGTAGCATGATCACTAAGACTTGGGGTGCGTGTAGCCATGGAACTAATAGGCTTAAGGGGCTTCACGAGAATAGGCTCAAAGCACCATTAGCTGATGGCTCTCAAGTCAATATAGATAAGGCAATAGAAGCCATAGCTGAGAGGCTCAAGTCAGCTAAGGCTCCTGTAATCTATGGTGGAGAAAGCTCAAGCAATAAAGTCGTTGAGCTCGCTTTGAGGCTTGCTGAGAAGCTAGATGCTATTTATGATGCTCCACCATCAATATGCAGGGTCTTGCTACCCCTCCAAGAGAATTTCGGAGTTAAAAGCCTTAGCTTTGACGAGATATTAAATGAAGCAGACTTCGCGCTCTATTGGGGTGTAAGTATAGCCGACACCCACTTAAGACATGCTAGTAAATACGCGGTAATGCCTAGAGGTACAATAATAAAAATGGGGAGAGAGAACAGAGTAGTTGCCATGATCGACATCAGAGAATCCATGAGCATGAAGATAGCCCAGCACAAGATAATAATTGATCCATGCAAAGACCTCGAGCTAGCAAAGGCAATAGAAGATGCTCTTGAAGGGCGTACACCAAGCGCTTTGCCTGAATTGGCAAGACAAATCGCCTTGCTAGCCTCAGATCTCAAAGGAACATCATTTACAGCATTTTTCGTGGGCTCAGGGCTTTTAAGATGTGGAAAGCCTGAAGAAAACATTAAGGCGGTATTGAATTTAGCTAAAAAACTATGTGAAAGAGGCAAGTGCTCTGTTCACCCAATGGCCGAGAGCGTCAACTCTTATGGCCAGGCAAAAACCATGTTAAAGGCGCTAGGTACATGCATGCCATACAGCTTTAAAGAGAAGAATCCAGTTGAGCCTCTCCACCTTTTGGCCTCGCGAGAAGCCGTGGACTTCGTATTTGCAGTTAACAATGATGTCTTAGCTCAAATCCCATTGGAATCAGCTAAGAAGCTTAAGGGCAAATTAGCTTGCACAACAGAGCTAAGAAATGTGACTCAGGCTAATTC
>Ga0190310_1000530_pt1 | contig 12745 bp, 13 predicted proteins | sample 48700778_MG_FD_165059 | JGI IMG/M metagenome (GOLD analysis project Ga0190310, IMG submission 165059) | Hydrothermal vent sediment bacterial communities from Southern Trench, Guaymas Basin, Mexico - 4870-07-7-8_MG | ecosystem: Environmental > Aquatic > Marine > Hydrothermal vents > Sediment ... | reverse complement strand
ATCCGTGTTGATAGACTACCACCTGCTGATAAGTATAGAATTGTATCGATAAAAGGGTGTTAATGCTATGCCATGTACTAGAACTCATGTTAGAAATATTGGCGAAGTAGGTAGAATAGTTATTGATAACGTAGATGTATTGGATAAGGGATTTAAGCTATTTTATAATGTATCTTGATTATTATGATTTTCATGATTGGTTTTATTTGGACTATTCATTATTTAATTGATTTAATATATTTCTTGTATCTATAATTATGGATAAGTCTTTAATCCTAACTTTATAGCTATTTCTCGTTGTCTTTGATCAAAAGTTGCTAGAGCTGCTTTATAATGTTGTGTTAGAGCTAGATATAGTGAGTCATAGATTGTTATATTATATTTTATCGATATATCTAGTGCTTTATATACAAGTTCAGCAGCAGGTATAATTGATAGTTTATTCCATAGAGTCAATAGATCCTTTGAAGCCTCATTTAAAGTACTACGATCTAGGTCTTTTAGTAGAGTATAGTGTTTCCATAAGGCATTAAATGATTCTGATAACGCTATATCTACTGTGGCAATATCTTCTCCTCCTATAATCCAGTCTTTAAATAGTTTCTCAGCAGTATCTGATCCCTTTTCTTCCAAGACAAGTTTAATAAGAAATGAAGCATCTATGACAATCATCTTCTCTCTCTATCCTCCCTAATCAATAATGTAGAATCTACCTTAACCCTTCTCTTCCGAGCCCTAGCCCTTATTTCTTCAAATGCTTCAAGTAATTCAAACCTTTTAATCCTCTCTTCAATAAATCTCCTAATCTCTTCACTCCAATTAACATTAACTTTCTTCATCTTCTCCTTTAATTCCCTAGGAATCCTAATAGTGATAACTACGGAGCCCATAGTATACACCATGTAATACAATTACGTAATACTAGGATATATACATTCCCATATTCATATAGTAACCATTAAGGATTACCAGGTAAGTTATAAACTATACAGAAGTATACATTCCAAGACAAACCAGGCTCCATAATGAACCAACATATACTTTCATATAAAATCTGCAATAGTCATGGAGTACTTTTGGTGTTCTATTAGTATATAGTTTATTTTACTGCTATGAATACTATTCTATGTGCATCTCTTGGCTCCTTATTCCCTACTATATAGTCTCCATAGACTATTGTCTTTCTAAAACCAGTTGTACGGGCTAGTAGTTTTAGTTCATTAACAGTGTATCCTCGTAGCCTATGATGATCGAATACTATGTCTATATTATCACCTTCCTTAACGAGAAGTGTACGTCTCCAGTTTATCAACTGGTTCACAGTATTCAGCGATACAACATCTACTATGAGTATATTTGTATTACCACACTCTACACTCCATATGATTGGGTCTCCACGTCTCCATCTCTCAGCACGTATAATATTTGGTGTATCAAATATGAATAATCCACCAGGTCTAAGGCTCCTATAGACGCCATTAAATACATCCATGATATCCCTATCATCAACTACATAGTTTATACTAGTAAAGAAACATGTTACGGCATCAAATTCCTCTCTAAATTCTAGCTTCCTCATATCACCGACAAGGAACTCTACATTACCAATACCATGCTCCTCAGCCTTCCGGGAAGCAATCCTTATCATCTCCTCACTAACATCTAGTCCAACAACATGGTATCCGCGTCTAGCAAGCTCCAGTGTTGGACCACCGGTACCACATGCTATATCAAGTACATCCCTAACCTCCCTCCCAGCCTCAGCCTTAAACACATGTTCTACAAAATCAATTACACGAGGCACGGTTTTCTCAAGATAGCTATGATATATTACGTCATAGAGTCTAGCATATTCCCTATAAATAGCATACTCCAAAAATGCATCACCCATTGATAGATGTATCATGTAGAACAATATATGTATTCCCAGAGACACCGACTAATACACTTACGTAAAAGACACTTATACTTATAATAATAGGCTATCCCATGCCAATAACCAGAGAACATAGCTCCATCAATAATTATTAATCCTCTTTAAGCTACTACCTATTTGTACCTAGTTAGGATAAGGTGTACATGGGAATCGATATCTATATGGGTCTTTACTCTACATACGTGGTGGAATAAGATTGCCTATGGTTATCCGTGTCGATTCCAGGGGTAGGATTGCCTTGTCCAAGGATATTAGGGAGAAGTGTGGTATTAAGCCCGGATCACATGTATTAGTTGAATTTAGAGGTATTAAGGAAATTTTACTAAGAGTTATTGAGAGAGATCCTTTAGAGGAGCTTGCAGAACTACTTGGTGACTTCAAATTTACCCGTCAGGATCGAGTGAAGGCTATGAAATTGTTATTCGAGGAAATAGGTTAAAGACTATATTATTTAAGGCTTCACATGCCCTGCGATCCTAGGCTATCTTGATCACCATAGTTTAAGGCTACATGTATATGTATACTAGGCCAATGATGCTCTGATATGGATAAACTATTCCTTTACTATTCTTCTCCATTTAATCCATAGGAGGGTTATTCTAGCTAAAATAGGCTAGACTATATTATTCCACTTGTGTATCCATATATTTAGTCCTGCATATCAGCTGTAGTCATTGCAAGCTTAAGTTCTATCTGTCCTCTTCCCTCGGCTTCATTCCATGAAAGTACTATTGTTATATTATATCTTCCCTTAGGAAGCTTCATTGGCTCATCATATCCAGGTATAACCATCATAACTCTATAGCACTCTTTATCAATACTTAATAGGCATGGCATGGGTATCTTATAGGAATGTGTTGAATTAGATATTATAGCTTCTCCACTCAATATTAGGGATAAATTACCATAGACATTACTTGATAATGCCTTAAACAAAACATACGTATCTTGATCAAGTTCTATAGATGTAGTATTCTCAAATACAACTGTACCACTTGGTTCGGTAATGTCTAGGTTTAAGGTTATCTCAGCTATGCCTTCAGCTTCGAATGGCTGTGTAGTTTCAGGTACTGATACATTACCTATTATATTAAATATTATTCTTTCCTTCAACATATAATACCCCGCAATAATAGAGCCCACAGCCAATATAGCTATAACCAGTACAAGTATTAAGTTCTTACCCAAGTACACTATTCAATACCTCCAAGTCATAACTATTACAATAACACTCTATAAATAAGCTTATTTGAACAATTATGTAGCTTAAAATCTAGCCTTTATAGACTTTCTAAGCTCTCCTTACTTATGTATATGTATTGCCATGGACAAGTTTCAATTACGGTAATTATTTTTAATTAGTACACTTTATATTATAGTTTAGTGCACCTATAGGTGGCCATTTAGCTATGGTAAGAATTGTATATGTAGGATATGGCTTAAGAAAATCCATGTATGATGCAATACGATATATAAGAGAGAACTATGTTCATGGCCTTGACTTTAGATTTTATAATGTCTCAAGTATTGATAGAGGATTAATTGATCCTAGGAAATATATTGATGATCTGAAGACTAGCGACATTATATTACTTGATATAAGAGGCGGGGATAATGTTTTCAAGTATACTGTTCAAGGTGTTATGGGCTCTAGGGCAAGAGCTGTTATTGTACTTGTTGGTGGCTCTAGCGATTTAATAAAGCTTACACGGCTTGGAAAGTTCACCATAGGATCATTTGAAGATAGTGGGCTTAGGAGGTTCTTTAGATCGAAAACTATAGATTATGGAGCTATTGTCCGAATAAGGAATATGTTTGAGAAGATTGGAAAATATCTTCCTATAGGTATCCTAAGAGATGCCCGCAACTATGTATTGATCCTTAAATACTATGAGAATATAACGTTTAAGAATATGGTAAATATGTTTATGCTACTGTTAAAGGAGTACATTGATCCAGATATTGATTATATAGTTAAAGATCCAGATACTATGCCTTCTATGGGTATCCTAGATTTCCATACACAGTCTATTTACAATTCGTTAATAGATTATCTAAATAACTACATGTATAATAATAGAGAACTTATTGGAATATTATTTTATGGAGGCCATCACTATGATCAGTCAGTTATTGCGGCAAGAGCATTAGCTGAGTACTTAGAGAATAAGGGATACGGCGTTGTACCAGTATTTTCAAGTGATCTAAGGTATTACAGGGCTATTAATGAATTCCTTATAATAGATAATAAGCCTATTATTAATGTCTTAATTGATCTACTTTGGTTTAGATTTGCAGGCGGACCATTAGGAGGTGATCATAGGCGTACATTTACAGTATTGAAAATGCTTAACGTACCTATTCTCCACGGTATACAAATGAGCACCTATACTATTGATGAATGGCTGGATAAGAATGGTATACCTCCAATTGAGACTATTACAACAGTCATATTGCCAGAACTAGATGGTAGGATCGAGCCTATAGTTACACATGGTAGGAAAATATTGGAATTAAGTGATTACCTAGTAGATGAATATGTTGTACTTGAAGATAGGATTAAGAAGATAGCTGAAAGAGCCATAAAATGGTCAAGTCTAAAGACAAAGCCTAATTCTAATAAGAAGATAGCAATAATTTTATATGCATACCCTCCTGGCGAAGAGAATCTAGGCAAGTGCGCTTATCTAGATGTCTTTGCTAGTCTTGAAAGACTTTTAAAGAGGATGAAGGAGGAGGGATACAATATACCATATATACCGGGCCAAAATGATCTCAAGTATAGTCTACTTAAAATGTATATGATCGCGTATGGTAAGGCTAAAGAAATAAGTCATCATAATACTATTAGACTAGATCTTGATAAGTACATGGAGATCTTTAATGAGTTACCCGTTGAGGTACGAAGAGAGATCATTAGGGAATGGGGTGATCCAGGGAGTATTGGAGAATATATAGTTATTCCTGGTATAGAGATAGGAAATATCTTCATAGGTATTCAGCCGGCAAGAGGATATCATGAGGATCCTGGCAAGATCTATCATAGCCGTAATCTACCGCCTACACATCATTATATTGCATTCTATAAATGGCTAGAAAAGATCTTTGGAGCTGATGTAGTAATTCATATGGGTACTCATGGAACTCTTGAATTTATGCCTGGCAAAGAAGTTGGATTATCAAGTAATTGTTATCCAGACATATTAATCGGTAATATGCCTAACATATATGTGTATCATGTAACAAATCCTTCCGAAGCAAGTATTGCTAAGAGGAGATCATATGCTTTAATAATAGATCATGCGAGTCCCCCTCTCATGCATGGTAAGGTGCCAGATGAAATAAGTTATTTAGAGAATCTCCTAGCACAGTATTATGATATGTTACAATTTGATAGGGATAAAGCGGGTGATATTGAAAAGAAAATTATTGAGAAAGCTATGGAGTATGGACTTGGTAGATCAATTGATGAAATACATGATAGAATACAGGAGTATAAGGCTGCATTGATGCCTAAGGGACTACATGTTCTTGGAGATAAAATGTGTGGAGAAGACATAATTAACTATCTACTCTATGTCTCAAGATACGATAGGGGAACAGTTAAGAGCTTATATAGGCTAGTGGCTGAAGCAGAAGGAATTGATTATGATGATGTTCTATCTAGTAAGCAGCCTAATAAGTCTAAACTATATGAGTTTATAGAGTATAAGGCTAGGAGGATCATTGAAAAACATGTCTTCCAAGGCCGAGACATATCGAAGATCATAAATGACCTAGATCTTAAGAAAATAGATAGAAGAGAACTGGAGAAGACACTTAAGTATCTTAAGAAGATAAGGGAGAATATAGAATCATCTGATGAAATAGGTTCTATTCTATCAGCACTTGAGGGAGAATATATTCTGCCCGGTCCAGGAGGAGATCCTGTTAGGACGCCGGAGGTCCATCCTACTGGTAGGAATATGTATCAATTAGATCCAACCAATATACCTACGGAAATTGCTTGGAGGAGAGGTGAGGAGATTGCTGAGAAAGTTATTAGGGAATATTATGAGAAATATGGAGCCTATCCACGTGTTGTTAGTGTAGTGCTATGGGCTTTTGAGACGATGAAGACCGGTGGAGAAACTATTGCAATGATATTTAAGCTTTTAGGGGTAAGGCCTATATGGAGATCACCTTATATCAGGGATATTGAGGTAATTCCATTAGGGGATCTTGGTAGGCCTAGGATAGATGTATCCATAAATATATGTGGAATATTTAGAGATACCTTCTATAACCTGGTAGAGCTTATAGATAAAGCAGTTAAGATTGTTTCAAAACTAGATGAGCCCTTGGAATATAATTATGTAAAGGCTAATACACAGTACTTATCTATGAAAAACCCGGGAATAGATCCTACAATAAGGATCTTTGGTCCTCCACCAGATAGATATGCTACTAGCTTAACAACAATGATCGAGTCAAGTTCATGGAGAGATGAGAGTGAATTAGTTAGAGCATATATTGAGAGTATGAGATATGCCTATGGAGAAAATATTCATGGTATTAATGCCCAGGACTCTTTCATGGAATTATCAAGGCTTAGTGATATTGTTTTACAGATTAGAGATAGTATAGACTATGAGATAACCGATCTAGATCACTATTACGAGTTTTTGGGAGGATTAAGTAGGACGATCAAGGAATTGAAGAGCAAGAAGCCAGAGATATTAGTAGCTGATACAACAAGAGAGAGGATCAAGGTAGAAACTATTGAGGAATCCATCCATAGAGGTGTAATTACAAGGTTATTAAATCCTACATGGATTAATGAAATGTTGAAACATGATCACCATGGCGGTGAAAAGATAGCTAGTAGAGTAGAATACCTATTAGGATTTGCAGCAACAACTCATGCTATAGATAATTGGATATGGGATAAAGTAGCTGAGAAACTTGTATTTAATGAGGAGATCATGAATAAGATCATGAATAACAATCCCTGGGCATTTAGGAAGATGATACATAGACTCATTGAGGCCTATGAAAGAGGGTATTGGGAGACAAATGATGAAATAATAAATAGGTTAAGACAGTTACTTGAAAAAACTGATGAATATATTGCCGATATTAAGTCAATAATATATAAGCATTAGTTCGACTCTAGAAACAGAAGTATAAGAGAATGTACAGGATTAAAGGAAAGTCCTGCGTCTTCAAAACAACTTCTAAAACCACTCAATAATTATAGGATTAATAGCTGGATTCTAATTATAGCAATAATATTATTCCTATCTAAGAATGAGATCTTAACGTTTTGCTTAAATACAATTTAATTTATATGTATGCATACTCTTGTATACAAAAGTATATTTCAGCTAGTATACAGATATGTTTTCCCGGTGTCTACGATTGAGTGCTGTAATTAGTATACGGGTTCCCAAGAAGCTTAAGAAGGAACTTGATGAACTTAAAGATGTGGTAGATTGGAAAAAGAGATTATAAACTTTCTTGAAGAACGCATAAAGATGTATAAAAAGATCAAGGTATTGAATGAAATCCATCGTATTCTAGAAAATCATCCCTCTGTCCCTGAAAACTATGGAAGCAGATCTGTGAGGGAAGATCGTGATAGTAATTGATGCATCAGCTCTGGCTAAATATATTTTAAAGGAGCCTAAATGGGAGATTATTGAAAGGTATTTAGTGGAATACAATGTTTATTCAATTGATCTTATTATGAAGGAGATTTTAAATGCAGTATGGAAGATTGCTGTTATATATAAAACTATACCTATTGATATATCTTTAGAAAAGTATCAATTAGTTAAGAAGATAATTGATAATGAAATAATAGTTCTTGAATATAAGGGAAAATATCTATATAAAGCCTTTAAGATAGCTATTGATAATAATATAACAATATATGATGCATTATATATTGCTCAGGCAATGGATCATAAGGCAAGTCTTTTAACAAGTGATGATATACAAGCAAAGACAGGTGAAAACCTAGGAATAAAAGTGTATTTAATTACATAAGGGAAAATGTATTGCGTGATTAAGTAAAAAATATCGTGATTAATAAAATATTTTATTTTGTTCATAATCTATTTTTAGTACTAGCTTATCCTTCTCCATATTAACTGAGAATGTAAGTGGGATCTCTGATTGTTTATACATGGGCTTTGCTTTACCAGAATCTATCCTGAAGGGTACGTCATGACCGGGTATAACGATGCTGGCTACTCTAGATATCCTTTCAATGCTTTGAAGCCATTCATTCATACTTGAAAAGACTAGGCTTGGCTCTCTCCTATTGTATTCATATGCATTCTTAACTGCGTCTCCAACAATAATCGTCTTTGCATCCTTTATCAAATAGCCCATGGACCCTGGTGTATGGCCTGGTAAGCTAACTCCTATGAGGCCGGGAACAACTTCTTCATTATCTTCTACGAGTTTAACTCTTTTTTCAGCTGAGACTTTTCTTAGAATTGTCTTAGAAACATATAGGTCTCCACGTTTTTCTGGCTCATTCGATAATGCATAGACGTATTCTCTTTTGCTTATATAGATTTTTGCTTTGGGAAACAACTCTATATTCTCTATGTGATCGAAATGTGAATGTGTTAGTAGAACTCCATTTATTGCTGTAGGAGGTATGCCCAGTTCTAATAGTCTTTCTAATAATATTTTCCTTGTATTATAGGCTCCGGAATCAACTAAGTATACTCCTTTCCCAGATATGACTAGTACAACTGTAGACCAGCCTAGGAACCCTATTGGAGACGATATTGGGTATCCCTGCAATATTATGATGTATTGTGTTTTAGACATTGGCTTTTCTACCTTCATTTAAAGCTTCTTAAATAGGCCATGGAACTTATCTATACTTTCTTTTGGTGGAGGAGGAGCTATTAAACCTAATATGATATATGTTAATCCACCTAATATTAGGCCCCATAATACATTATATATTCCCAGAGGGAATGGTAGGACGATCCATGTAACCACAGAAGTTATTGCAGCAACTATAATGCTTCCATAAGCTGCTACTTTACCCGCTCTAGGCCAATAAAGCGCTCCTATTAATGGGAAGAAGTAACTTGATATAGCTATTGCTGTTCCAGCAGTTGATATTGGAACTATTAGTCCAGGCCTACTTAATGCAAATATCATTATAATAATACCTAGTATTAGTACCAGTAATCTTGCATAGAACGTCTCTTTTTCGGGAGGTAGTTTCTTCTTTAAAGGATTAACATATAAGTCTCTGAGGAGTAGTGAGCTAGAAGTCAGTAACTGGCTATCAAGTGTAGACATGCCAGCTGCAAATGCACCGGCTACAACAGTTGCTGCAAGCCATATTGGTAAATATCTTGTTGCAAATTCTATAGTAGCTGCATCAGTAGCCTTACCAGTGAGTCCTGGAACAAGTATTGTTGCTGAGATACCTAATAAGAAGACGGGTATCGTCTGTATCCATCCACTTAATATAGATAATGATGCAGCACTCTTACCTAGTGTTTCAAGTCTCTTAGCAACTAATAATCTCTGGAACATATGTGGTAGTAATACGGCATTACCCCATGTAAGCACGTATCCTATCCATATTCCAAACTTAAGTTTACCAGGAGTTAATAGATCAGGGTTTTCGGCAACGATTCTAGTAAATAGTGATCCAAATCCGCCTACAAGATGTACTGCATATAGTGATAGTCCAAGCATTACCGTGAGGAAGAATATTCCCTGAAGTACATCAGTCCATACTACAGATCTTAATCCACCGATCAAGACATAGATAACCATTACTATAAACATTAAGGAAACTCCCCATATATATGGGATCCCACCCTTTGTAAAGCTTTCAAGAGCTATGCCTGCACCCATTAACTGCACTGATATGTAGGGTACTAAAGCAATAACACCGATAACTGCAGCTAGTGCCCCCAAAAGACTTGTTCCATAATAGTCATTTATGAGCTCTGAATACGTTATGTATCCATATTTCTTGCCGACAAGCCATACTCTCGGCCCAAATAACCATAGCATCATAGGCCATAAGAGATTCCACATCATCATCATACTTACGAATGTTAAGCCAAGTCTATAGTTACCTCCAACAGCTCCTAGGAATGTCCACATACTCGCATAAGTAGCTATAAATGTCATAGATAATGTGAGTAGGCCTAGAGTTCTATTAGCTAGATAATAGTCTTCAGGAGTAGCCTTCGTCCTCTTATAACCCCAATAACCAATTGCAAGCATTATAGCTAGGTAAAAGCCAATAACAATTAAGACTATAGATACAAGATCCATTATCACTCCTCCTCTAATAACTTATAAGCTCGTTCATAGAATCCAGGGGCCCATACGAAGTATGCTAGTAATGAATTAGCGACACCCCATACGCCCATGATCAACATATATAGTAGGGGTAATGGGATGCCTCCTACGAATATGTGGGGATCATTAGCAACTAGTCCGGCACCCTGTAAGGAGAAGGCAATGAACCATAGAATAGTTGATATGATTACGATAAGAGCCCTACTATTCATAGAATCACCTCTATAAACATTGGATAAATATGTTTCCACAATAGAAAAGGTTTTCCCATATGTAATAAGGTATCTATAGGGAAGAAATATGATTGTCCACTGATACCTATTCAATAGCTTAATATCTATATGCTATTAAAATACAGATTATATGGCTTAAGCAAAAGACTTGATCAAGTTTAAAACTAGTTAATCAAAGCCATAGTTCTTATATCCACTTCTTTATCTTAAAGTATAGAAGTTCTCCAATAGCTATTATGGCCATAGCACATAATGTTACTGGATATGCTAGAGGATGCTGGAGCTCAGGCATGTATCTAAAGTTCATTCCATATATACCAGCTATAAGGCTTAATGGGAGGAATATAGCTGATATAATTGTTAGTTTAGTTACAACTCTATTAGTCCTTTCACTAATTAATGTATAGTATAGATTAAATGCTTGTGTAATCCTGTCAATACTAGTACTATACATGTTCTCTAACATAATAGCTTCATCACCGAGATCTTTTAAATTAGGATAAAACCTATCGAGGCATTGGAGAGAATAAATTATGCCATGAACTCCTCTATGTAAGTGTGATGCCCTATTATAGAGGCGATATATGGGCTCATAAAGTAGTTCTCCTCTCATAACACGGTTAATGAAGTTTTCAATAGAATTATCTAGATTAGATAATTCCCTATGATAATAGCTTATCAATGCCTTGTATATGAAAACAAGAACATCTTCAATACTTATTTCTTCTCTGGACCTTAGGCTTTCAATAACGTCCTCTACTAGATCAACTAGTTTTTCATGTGAATAACTAAGGATACTTTTTTCTTTAATAATTAGGCAAAACTTACGTAGACCTCCAGCATAGTATATGGGAAAGACTAGTTCAATATATGGTTTAGCTGTAAAACTGAATAACGGCCTACATTCTTTTGGTACCGAATAGACATGTTTCCATATAAATTCTTGGCCACATTCATTATTCCTAACGATCTCTCCGCTAGACTTTATACAAACTTGTTTTACAACTTGTTTATCTGACAAGATTACCACACTTTATAGATGGTTATCCATAAAACAAATAATTTTCCATAATGTTATAACCTAGTTATGAAAAGCAATTCATCTAGATCCTTATGGATATATTCTTCTTCCAAATCCCTCTCTTGAATTAGAGTTATCATATATTTCCTTGATCTTGAATATATATGCAGGATAATTGCTTTTCCTACCGCTCCAATGGAATATGTCATGCATGCTATTAAGATATTTCTTATAGGGATCACTATCTTCCTCATATATCTCTACATCACATCTAACTTCATAACTAGTATTTGGCGGCGTATAGAAGAGAAGTGTAGCCTTTCCAGTAGCTCTTATATTTTCCCAACTATGTCTAAAAGCCATTTCTAGGCCGCCGATAAGCATTGGATCTATTAACTCTATTCTATAAAACTCCTTAAGCAATAAACAAGTTATATCTCTCATATCCTTGCCACGATCTATGTATGCATATTTATATACTTTGTCAGCCATTTCATTAATGAATTCTTTCTTAGGCACAAAACCAACCATCTTAATACTACCACTTAAGCCAGCTGGTCCATAAGTTATTACTGCTGGAACTGCTCTAGTGAATCCGATAAGGAAATTCTCTGGAGACCTACCTTCTAAACATATTTTCTTTAAAACCTCTATTCTATCAATGAAGAAGTATTTAATGAAGCTTTTAGGAATCTCCATAACGATCCCACTCAATTACTGATCAATAATGAATCTATAGATATAGTATTAAATAAAAATTTATGTAGAGAAAAGCATCTCATTTATTAAGAGCAATAACGGTCATCATAGGATCGCCTGGAGCGTTCTTATTCGGCGAAATACTTAGGCCCATGGGCTTAGTAGCGATCGCTGTAAGCGTGTCAGTCCATAGAAAAGAACAGTCGGCGATTACGGCTATTAAAGTCTAGATGAGGAGGTAAAGATAGATGATCATATCCATTATAAGCTGACGAAGAAGGGTGTTGAAGCACTTGAGGAGCTTAGGAGGGTGAAGAAATTACTTGAGCAAATAGGTATTCGCTTCTGAAAAACTATGTATTTATAGATAGGTTTTTAATGGGATATGGGAAAATCTGTGTGTAAGAGGTACTGAATAGATATGTATTTAGTTTATATGTAGTGTGGGAGTTTATGGATAGTTCTCTTGTTATACGTACTGCTAGATATAGAGATGCTAGAGCTATATTCGATATACAT
>Ga0190310_1000529_pt1 | contig 12752 bp, 16 predicted proteins | sample 48700778_MG_FD_165059 | JGI IMG/M metagenome (GOLD analysis project Ga0190310, IMG submission 165059) | Hydrothermal vent sediment bacterial communities from Southern Trench, Guaymas Basin, Mexico - 4870-07-7-8_MG | ecosystem: Environmental > Aquatic > Marine > Hydrothermal vents > Sediment ... | reverse complement strand
TAAACCCCGATGGCACAAAGGAGGTGACAAAGATCATCAACGGTACCGATCTTAAGATGAAAGGCTATGTCGGATACATGGTAAGGGAATATGCAAACGGCACTACAATTGAAAAGGCTCTGACGAAGGAGGATTTGAATGAATTAGAGGAATGCCGTCATTACTGCAATATGACAGATAATATACAATCACAGCAAATAAAAGCATACATATGGAATATATGCAATATGACGGTATACTGCAATATTACAGAAAATGATATACAACCACAGCAGATATATCATAGAGCATGCGCATGGAACTATATAACTGGTGAAAGCAGATGCATAGCCACAGGCGGTAATCCACTTTATGGCTGCGGTGCTAAGTCTTGTAATGGGTGGACAGATGTCTACACTTTCTGGTGCTAAGGTGTTGCTAAGTGCTATCAAATCACCTCTAACAATTTTTTTCTTTTTTCATTATTTTAGCAGAAGGTGGGTGAAAGAAAAATGGCGGGAAGATGGAAGGGGGTTATGTTAATGCTTTCACTTGCATTTATCGGCGTGGGAATGGCGTTTGCCTTTGTTGCTCTGATAGGAAGCGGTGGAGGAGGCGCATTTAGAGTGAGTGATGTCTGGGCATATTACAATTCGTTGCCCGTTCTAAGCAGAGGAGATGCGGAGAAGGCGATTGACATCGCACTCCAAAACGGAAGCGTGCAACATTACATCTCTGAAGGGTATGACATTGCGGGCGTTATTTCAGAGAATAGGAGAGAAGTGTATGTCAATTTATGCAAAAATAGGAGCTGTATATGCGCATTAGTGGACTTAGATGCAAGTAAAGTTGAGCAGATTATTGCAACTGATGATGTTAATAGTATTACAATGACAACAGAAGAAGGAGAAAAGAGTTTAACAATATATCACAGCGCAGAACTCAGCGATGATGAGAAGGAGCGAGCAAAGGAAATCGCACTTTCCGACCCTGAAGTGAAACACATCATTGCACACCGAAAATATGATATTAATGTGAAATCATCAACAGTAATCATACTTGATGAGCATAATCGCATAAAAGAAGCTAAGTGCGCATCAGTTGTCATACACACTAATAACACATGCTATTTCGTGCATGTTGACCTGAAAAAAGGGGAAGTCGTGAGAATAAGCCCGCCTTTCCGCACGTGTTACTGATGTTGCTGATGCTGCTGATGAGGTGTAGGGAGGGATGGAAATAGATAGGAAGACGGGCATTGTCATGGTCTTATTCGTTGCATCTGTTTTCATCTTAGCATCAAAATTGATGCTCCCAACGAGGATGAATGTGATTATAGAGGGAAATATTGCTGTTGTTAGAGAAATACCAAACATTTATACGATATTAGATTGCATAATAATTGCAATATGCTCTTTTATTCTCGGCTTCTGCTCGCTTTACTTTCTTCTTTTCGCTTATGCGGAGAGAAAAGAGGAGGTGCCCGCTGAAGGAGCTGCGGTAGAAGCGACGGAAGCGACTGTGGGAAAAGCAAAAGAAAGCATGTTAACGGCAGTGGAAAAAGCACCATTGCGGAATTCTCGAAATGCTGAAAGCTGCGAGCAGGAATCGCAGGAAGCGGAGCGTTTAGCGGAAGCAGAAGTATTGAATATGTTCAAGGGAAAGGAACGAATTATTTTGGAGACATTGCTGAAATGGAATGGAGAGATGAATCAAGCTGAGCTTTCAGCGAGAACAGGCATACCAAAATCAACACTTTCAAGAATTTTGCGAGATTTGGAGCATAGAGGCATCATTTTAAGATATGATTATGGCATGAGCAAGATTGTAAGGGAAGGAGAAATGCTGAGGAAGATGCGTGAGAAGGCTCGTTCACTTAAAGCATGTGCGGATGTAACTGTGAAGGAGGAGAGTAAAGAGGGTAAAAGATATAATAATCGTAATAGAAGCGCCCAGGGTTAACTTTTAATTTTATTTCTTACTATTTCATCCTTCATACTCTTTACTTTCATTGCAAATGCTCTTACTTTTTCCATATATCCCTCATCTCTTCGCACTTTTAACTTCTCATATATGTATTTCTCGGGGGAAATGCCGACATAAACCTCCAATTCAATCTCGCTTTTCGTTGCTTTTGCGAGGACGCCAACGGGAGTTGCGCAGCCACCGCCGAGAATGCGAAGCACCTCCTCCTCGGCAGACGCCTCCGCTCTCGTTTCAGCATCGTCAATCTCTCTAAGCATCTCGCTCTCCTTGCTGTTAAGACGGGAAACGACCGCAATTATGCCTTGATTCGGCGCAGGCACGAAAGGCTCGCCGCACAATCGCTTGCCATTAACTTCCAAGCCCAAGCGTTGTATGCCCGCCTCCGCAAGAATGATTGCGTCGTATTCTCCATTTCTCAATTTACGAAGTCGTGTGTCCACATTGCCACGAATGTCTTTCACATTCACAGGAAAGCGGTGCAGCATTTGGAGACGGCGCCTCACGCTTGAAGTCCCCACGACCGCACCCTCAGGCATCTCCTCAACACTACCGTTTGAAATGAGGACATCGTAAGGAGCGTCCCTCGGAAGAACAGCAGCAGTCTCCAAAGATGGCGGTCGCTCCGAAGGAATGTCTTTCATGCTGTGAACCGCTATATCTATCTTACGAGAAATGAGTAGCGCATCCAACTTCTTCACAAAAACTCCCCTCGTGGGCATCTCATACAACGCCCTGTCTTGCACAATATCCCCAAAACTCTTCACCGTCTTGACTTCTACTTCAACGCTGAAAGCATCAGTCAGCGCTTCCACTACCTTCTCAGCCTGCTTCAACGCTAACTTGCTCCCTCTTGTCCCCAAAATTATCTTCTTCATCTCTCCTTTCTCCCTTCATTCAATTCCTGCTCCACTCGCTCCAATAGAGCGAATCAAGAGCAAAGAGGCTCTGTACATGGCTTAACGTCTAGAATATTTTACCTAATATCCATCCGATTATAAGAGTAACGATTGAAAGAATTATTCCATCTCTTTTCGTCTTTTTTATTCTTAATTCAGCTTCCTTAAGCTTTAACTCAGCTTCTCGAAGTTTTTCAGACAATTCTTCAACTTGCCTTCTTGTTTTCTTAGCCTCTGTGTAACTTATAACATCAAACGGCATAAACTTATTTCAACCTCCTTTTTAGAGTTTTTAATGTAGAGTCGTGCATTTCCTCTACCCGCTACACTCCCCATTTCCTCCTCCTTCTTCCCCCTTTATTGCCTGCTCACGCAATTTTTGGCAGTATCTCCTTGAAAGCCTCTTCTGTCCGCTTTAAATCCTCCCTTGTGTGCGCTACGCTGATGAAATTCGTCTCAAACTGCGAGGGAGCGAGGAATATGCCTGCGTTCAGCATTTCTCTGTGCATCCGCATGTATTTATCTTTGTCGCATTTCAGCGCATCTGCGTAGTTTTTGACGGGCTTTCCGCCTTCGCTGAAGAATATTTGGAACATTGAGCCGACGCCACCAACGAAAACAGGAAGAGAAGCATCCTCAACGATTTCTCGCAGTGAAGAACGCAGCATTTCACCCGCTCTGTTTATTTTCTCATGCACCCGCTCCCTCAGCAATATTTCAAGCGTTTTCAATCCCGCAACCACAGAAACGGGGTTACCGCTGAATGTTCCCGCTTGGTAAACGGGTCCTGCGGGCGCAACTAACTCCATAATTTCTCGCTTTCCGCCGAATGCGCCGATGGGGAAGCCGCCTCCCAGTATTTTACCGAGCGTAGTGATGTCAGCATTCACACCATAATACTCCTGTGCGCCTCCGGGTGCCAATCTGAAGCCAGTAATGACCTCGTCAAATATGAGAAGCACATCATTTTCCGCTGTTATCTTGCGAACCTCATGCAAATATCCCTCTTCAGGGGGAATAACGCCGATGTTTCCTAAGACAGGCTCAAGAATGACCGCTGCAACTTCCTCACGCTGACGCTCAAGCACTTCGCTCAACGCTTCTGCGTCGTTGAAAGGCACTTGAAGCGTGTTCTTCACCATGTCAGCGGGTATGCCCTTTGAGTCAGGAATGCCGAAAGTTGTTGCGCCTGAGCCAGCTTTCACAAGCACGCCGTCGTGAGCGCCGTGAAATCCGCCTTCAATTTTCACAATTTTGTCTCGCTCCTTCGCAGCACGAGCGACCCTTATTGCTGACATCGTCGCCTCGCTTCCCGTGTTCACGAGCCTGAGCATCTCAATAGAAGGGAAGCAGCGCTTCACAGCCTTCGCAAGCTCAATTTCTGCGTTGTGAGGCGTTCCGAAGAGCCAGCCACGCTCCAACTGCTCCTTCACTGCGTCGAGCACCTCATCGTTGCAGTGTCCAAGCACAAGAGGTCCGTATGCGAGGCAGAAATCAATGAACTCACGACCGTCAACATCGTAAATGCGAGAGCCTTTCGCATGCGTCGTGAAGAAAGGAAAAGGTTTGAACGCCCTCACCGGACTGCTCACGCCTCCAGGCATGTGCTTCTTCGCTTCCTCGTAAAGCTCTTCCGATTTCATTTCTTTCTCCCCTTCATATCCTTCAAACAATAAGAAGGGCGTAGATTTAAGAATAAGCAATCAATTTTAAATTGTTAAGCGAGTATGTCCCTTGGATATGAAGAGTGAGACATAATGGAGGAGATGACATTTTCAAAGCATGCCCTTAGGAAGATTGAAGAGCGGAAATTGAGCGAGGATATAGTGAAGAAGGTGATAAATGAGCCGGAGTTTATCTTTTATGATTTGCTCACAAATGTAATAGTGGCGATTTCAAATGTGAAAATAGGGACGATTTCAACATATCTTGTAGTTCCTTACACGAAGGAGGACGAAAAGATAAAAGTTATAACGGTATATCCTTGTAGAGACATAAATAGGGAGATTAAGAAGAAGGAGGGAAAAAGATGGGTGAAAATAAGGTAAAGATATGGTTTGATGACGAGGTGGACATATTGTATATCTCACTAAAGGAGGGAACTTCTGTGGATTCGGAGGAAGTGGAGGAAGGTGTGCGTGTAGAATACGATGAGCATGGGCGAGTTGTGGGCATAGAAATATCAGGAATCACAAAAATGCTGGCAAAATCCCTCGCAAAACATTTATCGCAGATTGTCAAGCAATAGGTAACTAATGGAACTAACATGATTAATGAACCGAAACCTTTTGAATTTTCATAGGACTATTCACTCTCACTGGCATGTGCTTCCTCGCTTCCTCTTTTTCACGCTCAAAAAGAAAAGTTCTTCCCTGAAAAGTTTAATATAGATGCCTAGCACAAGTTAAGATTGAGAAAAATGAAAAGAATACACAAGGACACACGCTCCTCTTTTCGATGATGCTGATGCGAGCATCTTCTCAACGACAGACCTCGTTGTCGGCGCCTCCTCCTCATTCCCATTTATTTTTATGTGTATTTCTGTCTCTTCGCACTCGCATACTCGCACTTCCGTGAAGCAGCCAGCGGAAAGCAGAACGCCGCAGCCGACAGAGCCTTTCTCCAGCGGATTCTCACTCTCACAGATTTCAAAAAAGCCTGAAATGTGCGATGGAGCATATGCCCTCATTATTAAAAGCTTAAGTCGGCAAATGTTAGCACAAGAGATTCTGCGGTGAAAAGCACAACGGAACCCGGAGAAAAATCTGGTGTGGCATAGATACTAAAGACAAATGGCGGGCGTAAGTGGCGCTGCAGGACATTAATTTTAATAAACTTAAGATAAAAGGGAGTATGTATGGCGCTGCCATCGTGTTGGTGGCTGTTTGGCAGAGACGCTGTGACTCGCTCACCCTCGTCAAAATTTGCTATCGCAAACATTACATATCTCCAGAATGTTAGGCGAAACGGCGGGTAATAAAAGGTGGATAAAATGATTAAATTGAGAGATTTTCAAGAAAATACAAAAGATAACCTTATGGAGGGAAAATCTACTGTTGTTATAGCTCCGACGGGATTAGGAAAAACTATTGCAGCTATTATACCTTTTAAAGACATTTCAGGAAGCACAAAATTAAGGAGTAGAGTTATATATGTTCTTCCAATGAGGGCACTTGCAAAAGGTATCCAAGAAGAATTTGAGAATTTTAATATAAAAGCTGTTATTCATCATGGTGATGAACCAGAAAGCAAATGGTTCACGGAAAGAGCAATAATTACTACTGTGGATCAATATTTCACAGCGTTTGCAGGAGCGCCACTCTCCTGGAGCTCCGCAACGAGTCATGCAGCAGCTGGAGCTGCTTTAATAAGTTATACTGTTTTTGATGAAATACATCTGCTAAATCCCAAAAACGGACTACAGCTATTGTTTGCTGTTCTAAAATTACGAAGCAGATGGAACCTACCTACAACAGTTATGACTGCTACATTTCCCAATTCAGTGATAAATTTTCTCGAAACTAAATGTGGACTGGTAAAAATCGAGGCATCAGAAAAAGATATAAAAGATAGAGATAGTTGGAGAAATGTTAGTTTAAAGTTGCATGATAAGGAATTGAATGTTGAAGGACTAACAAAATTTGTCAAAGAGCACTGGAAAAACTATGGAAAAGCTATTGTTTTTGTTAATACTGTAGAGAGAGCGATAAGTCTTTATACAAAGCTAAAAGAGGATAGTAGTTTAAGAGATAAAATTTTGCTTGCTCATTCGAGATTTACGAAAAAGCACAGAAAGAGAATAGAGGAAGAAATTCATTTGAAGTTTGGAAGAAATTCAGACTTTGAAGGCATACTTGTCACCACTCAAGTAGCTGAAGCTGGACTTAACATATCAGCGCCATTGGTAATAACTGAACTTGCACCGATGGATTCTCTCATACAGCGTGCAGGAAGATGTGTAAGATTTAGAGAAAATTGGGGTAAAGTTAAGGGAGAAGTTATGGTTGTAAAACCTAAAGTTGAAAATGATAATTGGTACGCTCCGTATTTCGATTACATCCGCTTGAGAAAAGGTGGGAGTGGAACTAATAAGAATGACGCATTTATCAAAAATAAAGAACGGATTACACTTTCCGAATTAACGTGGGTGGTTCTTTTGGAGAAAGCAAAAACAAATATCTCATTAGATTGGGATACAGAAAAAGAACTTCTTAATCTCTCCTTAGACGATGTATATTCTGCGTTTATAAATGGCTCAGATATAATCTACTTCAAGGATCAGATTAAAGATAAAGAAATAGGAGAGATCGTCGAACAATACAAAGACGATTTAAGAGGTGGGTAAAAATGCCATTAACTATAAGCGAAGCTATTGGCATATTTGAACGGGCATTCCATGTAAGAGACCCGAATGAGATTGAAAGGGTGCTTAGAGAAAATCTAAATGTACAAGTTGCGGTTATAGAGTCGAAGGACTCTGCGGAGAACAGGATTAATGAGGGTTATTATCCTCTCACTGTTAGAGTTCCCTACTGGGTTTTTGTATCAAAAGTAAAAGAAAAAGAGTTAAATGTGTATTCTCTGGAACAGGAGAATATTATCTCAGAGGAGAGCAAAAAATGGAAATTAGAGAAAATTCATTCTCATAGTGAAATTCTACCCAACAGAACATATTTTATTTTGAAAAATGAAGCAGGATATTATCCAGAATTGGGTCTAACTTTTGAGGGAGATGGTGAGGTTACAGGTTTTGAAAAAATAGGAGAAGGTGAAAAAGCTGAGAAGTTTGGAGTAGGAAGAGAACAAACATGGGTAGAGCATGCGGTAGGCACTTTAGGTAGAGCTAATAGAATATTGGAAATTTATAGACCGTTTCTAACAGATTGGGCTAAAAATGTATTTTCTGCTCAAAAACTAAAAGAAGAACAAATAAAAGAGTCTGTGGATGCAATAATATTAGCAATTAAAATAGCCGTATTTTTCCATGATATCGGAAAGCTCAGAAAAGAATGGCAAGAAGCCGTGGGTTGGAATAAAGAACAACCCTACATAGCTCGGAGCGCTAATAAACATAAAGTGCCTTTCCATGCTCCCTATGCTTATTCATTCTTAAAAACAATCCTAAGAAATATCTTTGGAGACTTCAGATTTCTCGACACAATCGCTTTAGCAATAGCAAGACACCACTCATTGGAAGTTACAGGTGCTGTCAATGAGAATGACTTTCAACTGGCAGATGATAAGGTTGTGGAGTTTCTTTCAGATTTGTTGTTAAAGAATTTCCCAGAGTTGAATGGAATTAAAGCAAAAAGGATTATTCAAAATGCAATTGAAGTGACTAACAAAGGCTCATTGATGGATGAGCCGCCAAGTCCCTCGGATGATTTTTACTCTTTATATGTCATAACAAATAGGGTTGTAAAATTTGCTGATTGGGAAGATGCAGGAAATGAGGTAATTGAACTTCCTGAGGAGGTGGAATGATGATTCCCAAAATTCATCTGAAGGAGAACACATACAAAGTTTACAAAACAGGCATACCGTTTTACGATGCTGCCAGACTAATAGGGGTTGCACATTTATTTTTTGGGACAGCTTCCGCTGAGATAGAAGATAAAGGAGCTTATTGGGAAGTAAAAGGAATTGATGTTAGACGAGATGAGGAGCAAATTGAGTGGGTTATAGAGAGGATAAGACCTACACAGAGAGAAAAAGGATTGTTTCAAAGAAGTGGAAGATTTGCTTGGAAAGAATTGCATGAATACTTTGCTGAAATAAATAAAAGGGGTAGAAAAGTGGAATTAAAGGTTGAATATGATGCTGCCTTACAAATTGGCACAAGAGGGTACGACCCACTAAGAGATTATAGAATTTTGGCTCCCCGCTCTACAGGAGTAAGAGAAAAGAAATTCTTTGCTCTTTTTCAAGAAGTAGCAGCAGCTACATTAGGAAGAGGATTCGCAGCAAGTGTAATATCACGAACAAAAAGGCAGAGAGAGGAAATGTATATTCTACCAATATTTTCATCTTATGTGGTGCTTAGCGGATTTTTGGACTATGAAAGGTTTTATCAGCACTCCGCTGGCGGGTTTGTTGCTTCGGTATTAGCAGCAATATCAATTTTGCTGGATTTAGCTTCAAAGAAGATACCTGTTACTGATTTTACCTACACAAAAGAAGTCAAAGGCCCTCAAGGTTTACCGATATCCTCCGAGAGTGGATACTTAGGATTTGAAAGATTATGCGGTTTATGGTGGAAAGCTGTTGAAGAAAATGATGAAGAAAGATTGAAAATCCTCACGCAGATAAAGTTATTTCTTGAAAATACTGCTCGTCAGGATACGGATACTCAAAATCAAGAGTTAGCCTGTCAATTGGCTAACTTCGCAGTAAATTTAGATGTTGATTCCTTATGCATGATTGAAAGACTCAAAGCAAGAATACTTGCTTCACAGCAAAATATCTATCCTGCTCTAAATTTATTTAAAAGTCCAAAAGATATTAAGGAGGTGAAGGAAATGGTGGGCTTGGAATTGCCTGATGTTCCACAAGAAGTGAGCCAAGCGCTTGCTAAAGCTCTGGAATTAGACGAAAAAGGATGGATGAATCAGTTTACCCGCTTGGAGAATGCTACAGATTTTTCCCAGCTTATCGGCTATGTGGAACACATAATCTCTCGTGGTTATTATCGGGAGTTACAGAAAGAAGGGCAACCAAACATAAGAAATGCTATGAATCGCGCGAGAGAGTTGGCATCTATCTTAAAAGAATTAGGCGAAAGCCTTGCAGACGAGAAGAAATTCAGAGCATGGAAATCTATATTTTTGATGGATGTTTTAAGCAGAATGAGATTTGGAGGAGGTGAGTAAAATGAATGGAACGAATCAAAATATGTGGAGAAGCTTGGCGATGTCTTTTAGAATAGAACTGGCTTTTCATGCAGCGAACAACGAAGGTGCTGGTGGAACAAATGTGATGGAACCAAGAAGAATAACTGTTGGCGATAAGGAATACGACGGAATCAGCGGGGAGATTATAAGAAGACATATCTTAGAAAACTTCGTAAAGTTATGCCAGCAAAATGGTGTTCCTTTGCATGTTAGATGTAAAGGGCTTGTGCCTGATAGAGGATTAGTAGATTTTGTAAGACTTATAAAACAGAAAAATTGGAAGCACACATCTACCGATAAGCAAGGAAAGAAGAAAATAAAACCAGGAATAGATCCTATAAATTATCCAGAGGCAACAGAACATTTAATCAAGAATTGCGCACTCTGCGATGTAGGTGGTTTTATGTATCCTTTAGGAGAAGCTACTCAACAATTATCACAAATTCTTGGAGAGAAGCTGGAAGCGATGGGTGGTGGATTAAAACGGGATTCTTGCTTTGAAGTTGGATGGCTTATCTCGGAACATCCAGCTATAGTAGGTTACACTCAGCACAGTGCGTATGATCCCGACCCTGAGAGGCATAACCTATTTGTTCAAAACATGAGAGTAGGAATTTACGGAGGAGTTCTTCGTATAGACTTGGATAGAATTGGAAGAAACGATTGGTGGTGGCTTAACCCAAAGAGTAACAACAATCCAAATGGTTTTGAAGAATACGCTTTGAATCCATCAGACAGGCTAAAAAGGGCATCTCTATTATTAGAAGCGATCAAAAAGTGGCTCCTTTCTCCATCATTTGCCAAACAAGCAGGATGGCTGCAACATCAAAGCGGTTTGCTTGAAGGTTCTATCGTGTTATCTAAAGATGGGGCTGCACCGTTTGTTTCGCCGATTAAGTTCGAAATTGAAGAGGGAAAACCGATTATTAAAAGGAACGAAAACTACCGGAGTATACTTCAAGATATAACTGACCAAGACACCAATCATTACAAAAAATGCGACTTTAACAGCCCAAAAGAGCTGATCGAAAAAATTGATGAGATACTTAGGGAGTTAAGATGCCAGGAGAACGAATAACTAATAAGTCAGAGACAACAACTGAAAAGTTTATTTGGCTTAAGGCAACCTATCATTTCCATGTATTTCACTATCGCATGCCTGAAAGTGCTGCTATTGCAGCAGTAACCCCATTTGTTCCTTCTCCTTTAACAGTGAAAATGGCAATGATAGCTTCTCTTTTTCAGCTTGGAGATGTAAATGGAGCAGAAACTGTTGCAAAAAACATGCATAAAATTGAAGTTAAAATTGTTCCTCCGAAAGCTGCGCTCTCTTTTAAAGCATTTCTAAGATACAGAAGCCCACCTGCTGTAGAATCGGAAGAAAAAGGACTGGACGAAACAGGAAGTTACTATCCAAGCCGTCCACATATGAGAGAGTATGCTATTTTCCAAGATGGTTTAGAAATTTATGTCAGGTTACCGGTAAATATAGCAGATTACGGTAAAAGAGCTTTAAAAAATATAAGATATTTAGGAGCTAAGGATTCTGTAGTTACGTGTTTTGAATTAAGAGAGGAGGATAATCCACCACATGATAGTCAATGTGTCAGTAAATTGGACTATGGTAATCCTGGCATTGTTGTTTTGTTAGCAGATTTTAAACAGAGCATTCAAATTCAAAATCTCGAAAAATTAATTCCTGGAAAGAGAGAGGAAGAAATGTATGAAAAGTTACCTTATACAATTCCGGGAAATGTAAGGACAAAAGGTAGAGCAAGAATTTTCATTAAAAGGTGACATAAATGCCTGTCGCTTCGCCTAACAACGGACATACGGCAACGCTCTGCACAAAATTTCGAGAAAACTTCCTATATCCGCAAAACGTCGGGCGTAATCAGGCTGTACCGCCTGAAAAGCCGAAAAAAGCCGAAAATTTAGATAAAGAAACTGAGAAGGGGATAAAACTTATGGGAAAAACAACGAGCATTAAAGGAAATGAATTCTCATTTTTCTTTTTATTTTAATATTTTCGCAACATCTTTCGCAAAATAGGTGATAATTAAATCCGCACCTGCCCTTTTTATTGCCGTCAATGCCTCAATCATGACCTTCTTTTTGTCCAAAAATCCCCGCTCTGCAGCAGCACAAATCATTGAATACTCACCGCTGACATTGTAAGCTGCGAGAGGAACATCAAATCGCTCCCTTACCTTCGCAATAATATCCAAATAGAAGAGAGCGGGCTTCACCATTACGATGTCCGCACCCTCCTTAATATCTAACTCCACTTCCCGCAACGCCTCCCTCGCATTCGCAAAGTGCATTTGGTAAGTGCTTCTGTCGCCCATTTTCGGCGCCGACTCGGCAGCCTCTCTGAAAGGAGCGTAAAGTGAGGAGTGGAATTTCGCCGCGTAACTCATGATTGCGGTGTTCTTGAAGCCAGCGTCGTCCAACGCCTTCCTGATTGCTGCGACCATCCCATCCATCATGCCTGAAGGCGCAACAATATCTGCGCCAGATTCCGCTTGACTCACCGCTATTTTGCCTAAAATCTCAAGCGTCTCGTCATTCAGTATTTCGCCTGTCTCCTCGTCAACTAAACCGCAGTGACCATGCGTCGTGTATTCGCACAAACACAAATCCGTAATTACAACCGCATCATTGCCAAACTCACCCTTTATTCGCTCAACAGCACGCTGAACAATCCCTTTTGGATTGAACGCCTCACTCCCGACAGCGTCCTTCCTGCGAGGTATGCCGAAGAGCAGAAAGGATTTTATGCCGAGCTCAAGAGCAGATGCGACCTCTTCAACAACGGCATCCGTAGAAAAGCGGAACTGCGAGGGCATCGCACCTATTGATTTCCTGCCTTGTTCCCCTTTGCCTTCAAGCGTCTCGTCAACAAAAAGCGGCAGAATGAGGTCTTCCACAGAGAGCCGCGTCTCTCGCACTAAATTCAAACGACGAAGCCTCCGCATTCGCACATTCGGAAACATTTGCC
>Ga0190310_1000524_pt1 | contig 12843 bp, 8 predicted proteins | sample 48700778_MG_FD_165059 | JGI IMG/M metagenome (GOLD analysis project Ga0190310, IMG submission 165059) | Hydrothermal vent sediment bacterial communities from Southern Trench, Guaymas Basin, Mexico - 4870-07-7-8_MG | ecosystem: Environmental > Aquatic > Marine > Hydrothermal vents > Sediment ... | reverse complement strand
GCACCGCCTCGCTACCACGAACATCCAGAAATGTCTCCTGCTGTCCCGCAAAACTCGCACCGGGAAGGTCTTCAGCAGTCGCAGAGCTTCTCACCGCAACAAAAGGCTCTTTCATCCCCACTCTCTCGCCCAACTTCTCGTAATTCTTCACGATTTCCGCCTCCAAATCCGCAGGAAAATCCCCGCTTTCTATGAGCTCCCTTATTTCAGCAGACTTCTCTCTCAATTTCTGCACATCTCTCACATCTATTCCGCTCAATATCTCGTTCAATCGTCCCTTAATGTCGTTGTAATCTATGAAATATCTGTATGCTTCTGCGGTAATTGCGAATCCCGGAGGCACTGGCACTTTTATTTTGGATGCGAGCTCGCCAAGGTTCGCCGCTTTTCCACCGACAGATGCCACATCCTCTTTGCCCAACTCTTCAAACCACCGCACAAGTCCGCCTACCATCCCTGCTCTCCTTAAGTGCTTCTTATTTAATTTATTTTTTCATTTGCCATTCATTTTGAGGCGTATATTGAGACGAACACACACAACGACTCATAGCGTTAACAAGAGTGCAGAAGAGTCACATTTTGAATAGAAGGAGGGGGAAAAGGGAGGGGTAAGAGAATTAGAACAGAGAGGCAGAGAAAGTGGAAGAGAGATAAGAGGCACTGTTGCCGATATGAAATACTGAAAACGTCATTTTTGCCTTGAAAGTGACAATGAAAATAAAATACCGAGAAATTAAGGAGAATTTGTTAATTTCGTATCATTTTCTCAAGCCTTTACCCCTGCCTATGCTATAAGCTGCAAATAGACACAAAAGCGCTACCAGAAGAATCATTCCCCAAAGCGACATTACCGGAACTTTCTCTATTTCTGAAGAGCCTACCGTAGTAACATTTACTCTCTTGCTGACGCTTACTCCTTCCGGATACCCTTTATGCCATGACGCCTTTACAATCACTTCCACAGGTGCTGTTTCATTAACTGATTCCAGAATTAAATTTGTGTATGCTTTCCCATTCGCATCTGTTTGCGCAATACTTTTTGTCAAATAATATCCGCTTTCTTCACCTTTTACTTCCTCTATCTCAAATTCAATTACAAACCCCTCTGGTTCGGTAAGGTTCCCCTCCCACTTCTTTACTGTTGCTATTACTGTTATATTAGCATTATCGGTTGTGGAATTTACGGTTGACAATGTCATCTCTGTTACTTTTGGTGGGGGAGGCGGTGTTAACTTGCAAACTGAAGGTGTTGAGAACGCTAAAAGTATTAAAGTAAGAATAAAAATACTCCCGCCTATTATCTCTCCCCTTTCGCTCCCTTCCCTTATCCCTCCTCTTATCCCCATTAAAAAAATAAAAAGAGAAAAAGGTATTATTCTCTTTTGTTTATGCTTAAAACCACCAGCAGACTTAGCAGCCCTATCAACGCAGCAAGACCAATTGGCGTAAGCGCTGGAACTTCCTCTCTCGGCGGCGTCGGAGCCTCTTCAAAACTGAATTTAGCGTTATCGGTAATATTGATAATCCTAAGTGTTTCCTGATATTCTTCTCCAGGGTTACAGCCGGTTGGGTCAATTATCTCAAACCACTTCCTATTTTTCACTCGCACTGTGACATTTGCGCTTTCTGCATTACAGACCAAAGTGGCTCTGGCTATTCCATTCACGGTTGTATTCTCATACTTGCTTGCGTTATTTTCGAACTTACAACTGGTATTGTCAACTTCAAATACAACGGTAACCTCTTCTCCAACGCCTCCAAGGCAGTAATCAACCTTAGCTTCAAGATTTACCGGCGTTCCCTTGACATAACTTCCAGTCTTTGGACTGATTGTGATTTTGTATGGGACATTTTGGTTTATCGATTTATTGATAAACTCACAAGCTGACGGATGTGCAGTGCAGTTGGGTATCCAGTTTGACTCCCAGCCAGGGTCACCTGGAGTTGCTGTATGATTATATTGAGGCGCGCCGAGGCTGCAGAAAGTTTCGTTTATATACCAGAAATACCATACTGCGGATTGCCCTGCAGAGACGTTATCGCAATGAGCGCAGTCAATAGTCCAGTTATTCAATATATATGCGATTGAATTGTTCCTACAAGTTGGTTCCGCAGTGTATTTTGATGCATTGAAAGTTTGTCCTGGACTGACGGGCACTGTGAGGTTTATACAGAATCCGTAATAGCCCTCCCCAATAGTGTTATCTATGATGTGGAATAAGGGCGTATAGCGTGTTATGTAATCCCAGCTTGCATTTGTCACATTATAAAACCAGCCTTCTGTCGTAGTATTGGTGCAGCAAGCAGAATCAATGGTCATATTATGGTCGCATGGCTGTGCCGAAGCAACTGAGCTAAGCGAGGCAATGCATAAAAGGACTGCTAATAGGGCTACCACTGTCGCTGTTTTCCTTATCATCTTATCCGTTATCACCTCCTCCTTATAGTCATCTGAGGAGGATTTAAACTTTTTGGTGTTTAAGCGAGGGGTAAAAGAAAAGTTCATATATAAGAGGGGAAAGGGGATGAGGAGGGGCAAAGTTTTGGAAACGAGAGATGAAAACTCCGAAAAGTTTATATATGGGAGGGGAAGAGGGATGAGGGGGAGGGGAATGAGAGAGGGTTTTCATGCTCATCCGTATCCACGGATGAGGGCGCCGAAAGGGGCGCTATATACCGAAGGTTTTAAATAGACATAGGGAAATAGTGGAGGGGGGACAAATCCCCTTAGGAGGTGATGACCGGGAAAATGGGTGCGAAGGGCGAAAGCAAAAAAGGCATAGTAGAGCTGGCGTTAGTGGCGGTGATGATTGCTTCGATATTCGGAGTAGTTGCGCCGACGGCGATTGCGTATTATGAAGAACCAAACCCGCCAGGTCCAGCGAATTCAAGTTCTACTGTAAGAATATACGGTGCATGGGAGAAAGTGGCTCCTCTAAGATATGACAATTGGACACAGCCGTTCGACCCAACGGTGATACCCTCTGATTCTATAACATTCAACCCCGCAATAATAGAGGATGTAGGAAAGGCTGATGATAATGATAGTGATATAAAGACATATCTGAGGATGTGGTATGAGCCTGCACATCCGTTCTCGCAAGGACTTAATCCAGCGATTATAACCGAATACACATACATGATAATTCATAACAAGCACAAGACGCCTTGGCATGCGAAAGAAAATGACACTCTCGGATACCTGCTCCCGATAGTTGAAGTGCCAAATCAAACGGGATTAGGTGGCTATGAGAATGAGAACACTGGTAATGGGATATATCCAGCAAATCCAAACGCACTGCGTATTGCAGAAATAGACGGGACAATAACAGATGGCAAGACAGTGAATGGCACGATAGCAATAGAGAAGAAATATTTCCTTAAGTCTGGAAAAACGGTTCAGTTCATGGACTACAAAGTGAAATACCTGTGGACAGGGCTGTATGGAAGTCCGGTTGTCCTGGCGATTTATTATGCAGGGAATGTGGAAGATGAATATCTAGGTCTCATCATGTTAGACGAGGGAGAAACAAAGTATATAAAGAGAGATGGCTCAACAAGCGATTCATTTGATAGAGACCATCCGTTCTATGTGCGCTTTGAGTTCAAGACGCAAGAAGACACGGTAGGGATAGATGTGGGCAGGTATCTATGGAATTGCAGTATCTTCTATGTTAATGGCGTGAGATACGAGGTTCCTGCGGTAGAAGTGCTGGACACGGATGGAGATGGCACTGCGGATGCGTTTAAGTATATCACGATAAGAGCGATTCTGCCGAAAGCACCAACTGGCGGACCAGATTCCATAAGGGACGATGGAGATGCGGTATCATCAATATGGATAGACACGATAAAGCCAGGGGAGAGGATTCCCGTTTTGCCGCCGTTCAACATGGAACACAAGATAATAGATGACATAAATGTTCCGCTCTGGGCTCCGCTCAAGCACTTAGACAAATGGCCAGTAGGAGACCCGAATGGATCTCTCGGTATGGAATACTTCCCGGATGGAGAGCGCTACTTAACACAGCAGTATCCGCCTGAGGCATGGCTGACTTACTTCAAGGCGGTGCCAATAGGTGCTGCGCCGGTTGCTGACCCGAGTCTATGGGAAGGACCTTACTATCCGGGCGACTCGAGAGTTAGATGGGACAAGTGGATTGCTTGGAATATATCGGCGCGTATCATTGATGGCGTTCCCCCGCTAAACATGAGTTACAGAGCGGAGGCGCAGGAGGAGAGGTATTCGACGAACCTGCTGGAGAAATTGATGGAAGAAGGAAGTGGGCCTAATATAAAAGAGAAGTGGGCGAAGTTCGACATCTGGTCGAGACCTGATGACTACACTGAGTTTATACTGCCAGAGTGTCCGGATGTGGTGGTGAGCTGGAGGGTGGTAAATGAACCCGAGCACACGATGAGCTTGCCAGGAGATTATCTCATAATGACTAATCTTACCGTTGCTTCAGATCAGGTGCCGGAGAATGCTTCGTTCAACAGAGTGGCGTTCTGTTATGACCAGACAAATGAAACTGCGAAACTGGATGGTAGGGACTGGTGGGTTGAACCTGGCATGGACGGAAAAGACCTCTACATCAATTCGGCTTATGGCCCAGGTTGTAAGGATGATCCAGCGTGTTATGCTCAGAACGTAACGTTGAGGATTTACGGTGGAGAGAATAACGCACCAGTAAGATATTCAAGTTATGAGCAGGTGTTCAACCCGACAGTGATAAGGAAAGATTCCATTACGTTTGATCCGGCGATAATGGAGGATGTGGCGAAGGCACAACAAAGAGACACGGACGTGAAAGTCTATCTGCGCACTTGGTATGACACTGCATATCACTATGAGCAAGAAGATGCGCCTTCGGTGGTAACAGAGACGACATACATGTTGATAGACAACAAGCACAAGAAGCCATGGCACGGTTCAGCAGGCGATACATGGTTCCCATTCCCGATTGCGGAGAATGAATCAACGGAACAGATAGGGCTTGAGCTATTTGAGAATGTTAACGGGACGCCAGCGAGACCGGGTGTTGTGAAGCTTGCGAAGGTCGAGGGCACGCCTGACGACCCACACGGTCTTAACAAGACAGTAAACGGGACTATATGGATTGAGAAGAAATACTTCTTAACCAACGATTCGGAACGGATTCAGTTCCTTGACTACAAGTTCGAGTATGTCACTACGAAGTGGAACGCAACAGTGGCAGTTGTGGATGTCTGGTATGCAGGTAACAAAGAAGATGTCTATCTTGGAAGGAAAGAGTTCAACGAGAGCGTGACCTACTGGCTCAAATATGACGGGAGTGTAACGACGACTGGACCGGAGCTGCCGAATAGGACGACATATGTGCGCTTTGAGTTCAAGACGCAGGAGCATGCGATAGCAATAGACGTCGGCAAGGTGCTGTATAACGGCAGTGTGTTCTATGTAGATGGTGTGAGATACGAAGTCACGGCATTAGAAACACTGGACTTGAATGGTGACGGTGAGTGCGAGAAATTCAAGTTCATCACGCTTCGGACGCCATTCCCGAAGGACTTGGAGAATAAGACATTCGGCGAGGCAACGCTAAGGGACGATGGGCGTTATGCATCTTCGATAAACATAATCAAGATACCGCCATGCCATCCGATACCGGTGCTGCCGCCGTTCAACGAAGTGCATTCAATCGTGGATGACACGGATGTGGTGCTATGGGCGCCATTGAAGCACCTAGACAAGTGGCCACAAGGAGATCCGCATGGTATCCCAGGTGTAGAATGGTTCGGAAATGCGAGTGAGAAATACATGACGATGCAGAGACCACCGCAGGCGTGGTTGGAGTTCTTCCGTGCAGTGCCGATAGGCGTGTCTGGTATGCCAACCGACTGGCAGCTGTGGAACGGTCCGTACTATCCGCCAGAGAACCCATGTTACAATGAGACTTACCCAGAATGGCAGCACTGGATAGGGTGCGATGTGACAAAGCGTATCATTAGAGGAGTAGAGCCGCTGGAGTTCTGCTGGGTGAGCGAGGGCAAAGAGCCGAGGTTCTCAACGAACTTGCTGGAGATATTGAGTGAAAATATGACGGCAACACCAATAACAGAGAACTGGACGAAGTATGACATCATGACGATGCCAGACGAATACATAGAGTTCAGATTGCCTGTGATACCCTCGATAGACCCAGAAGTGTATATTGGTGGTGACTTCCAGGATACGTTCCACCCAGACACGAGAGAATATCCGGGAAGCTACCTGATAACGACTTCGTTCTTAGCTCCGAATGCGAATGGAACCTTGAACCCCAATCAGTCATGGGCTGAGATAAACAGGTTTGCATTCACTTTCAATGCAAGTGATGGCAGAGGCATATACATGGAGGAGGATCCGGTAATCGAAGCAGAAGAGAAGACACCAACAATCACGCTGAAGAAAGGCATTAATTATGTCTCACTACCGGTAGAGCCTAATGGTAGCGCAACTCCTGAGGAGATATTCGGCGCTGACTGCGAGGTTTGGGCATACGATGCCGGTAGAGGATGGTATTATCCATCAGTGTTAGAACCCGGCAAGGGATACCTCGTCAGGAGTCCAGAGGATAGAACAAAGGAGATAGAGGGAACAACAGTGGATATTTCGTGGGAGACAATCAAGGAAGGTCTCACAGAGGGATGGAACCTGGTCGGTTCTGACAGCGATGGCATAGTGATTGGAGATACAACAGGACTCTACGTCTTTGGCTGGAATGGAAACAACTGGGATTCACTGAAAGAAGGCGATACGCTGAAGAGCGGAGAGGCATACTGGATACTAAAACTGCCAGAGGCGTAAATTGAGTAAGCGGCACAAGTAAAGCGAAAAAGATAAAAAAAGTTTTTATTTTTTTCCTCTTTTCTTCTGGAAAAGAGAAATAAAAGGAAGGGGGTGAGGAGATAGGGGATGTGGAAAAGGATAGGTATTTTATTGGCGGTCATGTTGTTTTGTACATGTGTGGTAGCAGCACAGCCGAACATAGTGGAGCTTAGGGATTTGATAAAGGTGAGTGTATATCCTGCGAGCATACCTGCTGATGGTGTCTCAACATCAAGGATAGAAATCGCTGTTTTCTCGCCTGAGATGCTTGGGGGAGGACCCGCAGCTCATACTGAAGTTTGTGTTTCAACGGATTTGGGAACGCTAAGAGATGCTGAGAATGAGAGCAATTCGGGCAGCGAAATCACATTATTTACAAATGATACCGCTATCGCAGTCGCTTTATTATCCAGTGATGAACCAGGAAAAGCAAATATTACGGTGAGAGCACCATTGATAGAAGAAGCAATAAACCTTGAGCTCGGAAATGAAACAACAGTATATATCGTCAAAAACAGCACAACGATGACTCTTCTGGAGGAGAAGGGGACAGAAATTGATTGCGGATGGAGATTTTACTTGAAGAAAGGTGTGGACTACATATCAATGCCTGTTATTCCAAATGGCGATGCAAGTCCTGAAGCGGTGTTTGGTGTGGATGTGGAGATATGGGAGTGGGATGCGACATCTCAAACATGGGTTCATCCAAAGGTCTTAGAAGCGGGTAAAGGATATAGGATACGATGTCTAGAACATAAACGAGTAGACGTATATGGAACAAATGTCGGGACCATTACATGGGGAATGATAGTATCAAATCTTAATGATGGGTGGAATCTTATCGGTGTTGGTGATAAACATGTCAAGATTACAACAGATAGTCCAGATATAACAGTGTTAGGCTGGGATGCGGTTTATGATAGATGGATTATATTGCATAAAGGTGATATATTATATAGAGGACATGGATATTGGATATATAAGAGGTAAATATGAGGGGGAAAAGAGCGGTAGGGGAAAGGATAACTGCGATAGCAGTAATTGCGATTGCTTTTTTTGCCTTTTCTGATATTGTGACGCTGGCACAGCCGAACATAGTGGAGCTTAGGGATTTGATAAAGGTGAGTGTATATCCTGCGAGCATACCTGCTGATGGTGTCTCAACATCAAGGATAGAAATCGCTGTTTTCTCGCCTGAGATGCTTGGGGGAGGACCCGCAGCTCATACTGAAGTTTGTGTTTCAACGGATTTGGGAACGCTAAGAGATGCTGAGAATGAGAGCAATTCGGGCAGCGAAATCACATTATTTACAAATGATACCGCTATCGCAGTCGCTTTATTATCCAGTGATGAACCAGGAAAAGCAAATATTACGGTGAGAGCACCATTGATAGAAGAAGCAATAAACCTTGAGCTCGGAAATGAAACAACAGTATATATCGTCAAAAACAGCACAACGATGACTCTTCTGGAGCCTGAAGCGACTCTATCACCTACTGAAGTGACTCCATCACTCACACCCACACCGCCTACACCTACACAGTCTCTGACGCCTACACCTACTCCCTCTCTGGTACCCTCTCTGTCTCCTCTAACGCCATTACCTACACCATCATTGCCTACTACTACACCTACACCACCGCTACCAGGGACACCATATGAGACGCCTACACCCTCAGCGGAACTGACGCCTACAATTTCACCTTTACTAACACCAACAGCAACGCCTTCGCCAAGTCCTACACAAAAGCCATTTGGCTTTGAAACGATTTTCACAATTATTTCGCTATTCGTGGTGGCATATATCGTGCTGAGAAGAGGAGTATAGAAAATAGCTGAATTTGTGTTGATAACATCCAGTTGGAGGGATGATACCTAGCAATAAAAGGCGTTAAAATCTTTGTTCATTCATGAGAAAATTTTTTATGAGGGGGATGTTGTTGTTTTTACCTTTGGACATCCTACGTTCAGTTTGTCAGCAGTAGCAAAAGGAGATTGTGAAAAGTAAAATCAGAGAGCAAAAAGCCAATGTCGGGGAAGCTTTCACTTCCTTACCTCTTGTCGGAGATAATGCAGATGCAGATGCAGTTGATGGCACAGACAGCTTTCTCTTCAAAATGCTTTTGAAGCCTTAATTGTTATAGTAAAGAGGAGGAGATGAAGAAAAGAAGAAAAGTAGGAAAAAGAAAGAAAGTTGAGCGGGACACTACCCATAGGAATAATATAACCATAGTAGAAAGGGCAAGAGGGATGGAAGAAGCATTAAAATACGTTGCGCTTTTCTTAGCTTTCTGTCTTGCTTTTTATCTTGTTTATTATTTTCTCAGGTTGCGATGTTCGTTATCATTATTAAATGACGTGACAGCGCTCATTTTGGGCGGTATTTTCTCGTTATGCGGTGCGAATGTGATATTAAAAGGAGCAACACTCTCTATTAATGGTTTCGGATTGGAGATAATAGATGAATGCACAGCGGTATTTTCCTCAATTGTTTATTGCTCAGCGGTATTAGCGTATCCAACGACGTTAAAAAAGAAATGCATAGGTATTGCTCTTGGCGTGCCTGCTCTTTATACGATAAACATCATTCGCCTTTTCATATTGACGCTTATCGGTATTCATCATCCTGAGATGTTTGAATTCGTGCACGTGTATCTCTGGCAAGCTTCTTTTATCATATTCGTGGTTGTGATCTTCCTTTTATGGCTCAATTCGATAAAATAGGGAAGAAATGAAAGGTAAAGCAACTGGAAAGCAAAAGGTGTATACTAAAGAGAAGAGAGAAGAAAGAAGGAGAGGGGGGCTTAAGTTAAATGTGAGTTCAAGGCAGATTATAATATTTCTGATCGAATTTATGGCGGTTTCTGTGGTATTTTTATGTATATGGTATTATATTGGTGAATTTTATCAGAGCATTATTTTCTTCTTCGCTAAAAACATTTTGATTGCGATGGGATATACTCAGTTGCAAATATCAGCTGTGAGGTTATCACATGCATATCTTGTGAATTTCAATTTGGTACCTCTTTTTGCGTTGGCGATAGCAACACCGAAGATGTCTCTGAAGTCGAGAATTGAGATGCTCGCTGTAGGCACCCCTCTTATATTTCTTCTGCACGTTTTGGATTTAGTAGCGCATTTCCCGATGTATTTTTATAACTCGGAAATTGCGAAACTTGTTGTATATTCAATAGGAGTTAGCAACGTGGCAATGCCTTTTGTTATATGGTTCGTATTTTTCGTTAAAAACTTTATTAAGTTCGTCGAAAAAGAAAAACTTTACGCATGAGATTTTATAGCATTTCGTAAGCAGCAATTCAAAAAATAAGTGAGAGGGTGGAGAAAGATGAAAAAAGCTTTTTCTAAGAACATGCGCTGAGAAAGTGAAACTAAGTGCTGTGGCTTCTGCGGTGTTGTTAAGTTTAAATAGCGCTCTTGGAGCCCACTCCGAAATGCAGGGCTTGTGGCCGTCCCGGATGGTGTATGGACTCAAAGCATAAAGCTTCGGGTGGACACCTGATCTCTCAGCTTTGCGGAGCTTCCAGGAAGCCCCTTGCGTAAGCGAGGAAGGGGTCACTTGCCTGATGCTTTACCTCTGGCTCTACAGTTTCTGCGCTGTTCGTAGAAGAAATCTCACGTCTTAAGGCATGAGCTATTACAACACCAAGAGCGGACAAACCTGCAACGCCCTCTCATCGGCAAGATACCTCCTTTCCGTTGAATCTTTTCCGTTGAAGAGGTGAGGGACGTGGGCGCATCCTCCGTTGTGGTTTTCTTGCGCAACTTTTATAAAGGGAAGACGAAGGGTAAGGAGGGGTAATAAAAGGAAATGAGGAGGGGGACATAGGGGCGCAGGCGCACCCGACGCAAACGCCTCTTGACCCCCACATGCGGGAAGTAAGAGGCTTGAAAAGCTAGGGGAGTCAGGGGAATGGAAAATTTTATAAAAGCATGAGAAAGGGACTTCCTTATGTCCCCCCTAAAAGCGAAGGGGGGATGGGATAGAGAGGTGAAAGAAAAGAAATGGCAGAAGGAAGGGGAAAGAAGGTGGAGGCAAAAAGGAGAGCAGAAAAAAGCAGAGAAAAAGTGATAAGCAGCTTTGTAGTGATTTCTATTGTTCTTTCAGTGCTTGCAGCTTCGGTAGCTACGGTAAGTGCACCTAATGGTGGGGTTCCACCCCCTCCCCCTGGACCAGCCGTAACTGAAATAGTAGTGACTGCGAGTCCTGAAAGCATACCTGCGGATGGTTCTTCAACATCTACTATAATAGCAACAGTGACAAATTGGACGAACAAAAATACGCCAGATAACTTTACAATCTGTTTTGAGTTCGTAGGGGACGATTTAGGCGCTCATATATCTGCTAAAAACAACACATGTAACAAAACAGACAGTGAAGGGAAGGCTTATGCTACTCTAACTGCTGGATTAACACCTGGAACTGTAACCATTAAAGCATGGTGGAACGAAAGCGTTTTCAACACAACAACCGTTACATTACTCCCGCCACCTGAAATCGTAGCTCGTGCACCAGAATCGCTGGAGGTGAAGGACAACGAAGGAGCAGCGAGAACATTTAGCATTACCGTTAATCAACCTGCGAAGGTGACATGGCTGATAAACGGCACGGTTAAGCAAATAAACGAAAGCGTGCCAGCATATACACCGTGCAATTACACGAACGAAAGCGCGGTAGCGGGAGTATGGAACGTGTCCGCTCTTGTTGAAAATCCGAACGGAACTACGATGCAGACATGGATATGGAAGGTGTCAAGATTAGAGAGGATAGAAGTTTTGCCTTCAGAGGCGACGTTGCAAGTTGGCTACGGAATGCAGTTCACTGCTATCGCTTATGACCAGTTTAACGAAACAATGTCAGGCATTATATTCACATGGAGCAGCAGTAATACGACAGTCGGCGAGGTTAATGAAACAGGTTTTTTCATTGCGAAATCACCAGGAGAGACATTTGTGAACGCAACAAATCAGAGCGTGGTTGGCGGCGCACACGTGACTGTCACACCTGGACCTTTAGCAAGGATAGAGGTGAGTCCAAGCGAAATAACATTAAATGTGGGCGAGACTTGTCAGTTCGAGGCGAAGGGATACGATGATTATGGTAACGAGATTCCGGGACTTATATTCACATGGAGCAGCAGTAATGAGACGGTTGGAACGGTTGACGCAAATGGATTGTTTACTGCTAAATATCCAGGATTTACATACGTGAATGCAACAAATCAAAGTGTAGTTGGCAGTGCAAGAGTGAATGTGATATATACTCCTGAGGTTACCACAGTGGTGGTTTCGCCAAGCGAAGTCACTTTGAACATAACGGAAACGCTACAATTCACTGCTACCGCTTACGATCAGTATGGAAGGGAAATGCCTGGCGTAGAATTCACATGGAGCAGCAGTAATGAGACGGTTGGAACGGTGAATGAAACAGGATTCTTCACTGCGCTTTATCCAGGATTCACATACGTGAATGCGACGGCTCCAAATGGTGTAAATGGAACAGCCTCGGTAACAGTGACATATACACCGAAAGTGACAACGATAATGATTGAACCGGCGGAAGCTACTATATATGAGGGCGATACACAGGAATTCACAGCTACCGCTTATGACCAGATAGGGAGGGAAATGCCAGAGATAACGAATTTCACATGGAGCAGCACCAACCCGACTGTTGGGACGGTGTCTCCAACGACAGGTAAAACCACGGTCTTCACGGCACTCAAGGCTGGAGACACGACGGTAATTGCATCGGCAGCGGGAGTATCTAATACTTCGGCGGTGCACGTTCTACCGAGACCCGACTTAGTTGTTGAGGAGATAACGCCAAATCCTGATTGCGGCGGCTATCTATTCGCAAATGAGAGCAATGAGATATGCGCAGTAATAAAGAACAATGGCAGTGGTGATGCATTACCATTCAATGTCAGCTTCATTATAGGCGGTTTCAGTAAAAAAGAACGTGTTGATGGTT
>Ga0190310_1000523_pt1 | contig 12854 bp, 12 predicted proteins | sample 48700778_MG_FD_165059 | JGI IMG/M metagenome (GOLD analysis project Ga0190310, IMG submission 165059) | Hydrothermal vent sediment bacterial communities from Southern Trench, Guaymas Basin, Mexico - 4870-07-7-8_MG | ecosystem: Environmental > Aquatic > Marine > Hydrothermal vents > Sediment ... | reverse complement strand
ATTTACCACTTGGACTGACAAAGTTTGATTTGACACCAGAATTCCATCATATTGTTGGATTAATCACAATCAAATTCCAAGCAAAGTTGTTGAGAAGTATGGATGGATTTGAGAGAATTGCACTCGTTTCACAGAGGCAGATAGTTTCAAGAGAGGAGTTGATGAGAATGGATGAGTATGAGTTGAGAGAGCGGTTGAGGAGGTATCCACAGAGGAGTTTTCTTGGTATTCTACCATTCTTCAAGAGGAGGTGATAACAAATGCTAATTGTTCCTGAATTCCTATTCTTTGGCTTCCTCCTTTGGGCAATAATTGCATCTATGGCTTTGGTGATGTTTGCACTTGCAATCAAAAGATATGCTCCTGAAGCATTCATCTTCTGGAGAGCAAGACGGGAAGGAAAGCCACTTGCTCTGGTGCATTATCCAGAGGGAATTGTCAGAGCATATATTCCAAGAGAGGAGAGGAGGTTAAATCCCTCTGTGACGAATTATTACTATGTTGGTGATGTCGGTATAAAGTTCAAAGGAACAAATGCAACACTTGAGAGATGGAATGGAAGAATACCAATCTATCATTACTTTGTGAATATTCCAGAGACAATTGCAACAAGAGAGGCAGTAGCATTTTCACAATTCAAGGACTACTTGAAGGAGCATAAAATTGATGTAAGTGGAATTGAGGATATTGCATTCTTTGTTATCTCTCGTTATGAGAAGTATCTGGGAAAGGGATTATCACAAGAAGAGGCGATGAGAAGAGCATTAAGTGATACAGGACTTGATAATGAGGAAATGGTGCAGAAGATGATTAACCTTCTCAAATTCATAGAGAAGAATAGAGAAGAGATTGAGAAGATGAAGACAAAGTCAGGACAATTCACATATCAGGTAATTGCGAATGCGATTGATACAGTTTCAGCATACACATCTGCAAATGTTGCTCACACAAAAGCAGTGTTGGAGAGTGCAATAAGAGAGCAGTTAGGAAGTGAAGTGAAGGATTACATCAAGTATGGAATGTTGATTTTTATGGGTTGCTTGGGTTTGGGTGTGCTGTTCATCCTAACACACTCATTCATGTCATAGGAGGTGAATAGGAATGGAGAGAAAGATGTTGATTTGGCTTTTATGCTTCACAGCAATCCTCTTGGAGATAGTTGATGCACTCACAACTTATGTTGGAGGAATAGTTTCTCCATATGCTAAAGAGTTAAATCCTTTCATGGCACAACTCTTCGCAAAGTATGGTGAGACAAATCCACTTCCTTATATCATTAGCACTATTTGCCCTTCACTTGCAGTGATTTGTATGACAATTTGGGGAGTGATGTCAGCACACAAGCACAGATTGATTGAGCCACTCATCTACTATGCACTATTTGCTATCAACATAATGAGTGCATACGTAGGATGGTGGAATACTGTTCAACTCTTGCTGTTTGGGAGGTGATGTGAGATGGCAAAGGTGATATGTGACATTTGTGGAAAAGAGATTGACAAACGAGCAATTCACTTACATATGCGAATACATGAAAAGGAGAAAGGCGGAGTAGTAGGAGAAGGTGGAAAGATTTATGATTATCATGTTCTTTTTCCCGATTTGACATGTGTTGTGAGAGATGGAAGTAATGTATATGCAACACCAGTTCTTGCACTTCACATCTCTGCAGAAGGTGGATGGATGATAATCTGCGACAGAAATGGAAACTTGGTGAGAAGTGATGATATTCATGGAGAGTGCTATATTTGCAGTGGAAAGAAAGAAGCACAGAAACTACTGAAAGCACTGAAGAAATCAGAGAAGCAAGGAGGATTGCTTGGGAGATTGAAGAGTAGGAAAGTGAGAGGAAAAAGTGAGGAAACTATGAAGAGTGAGTTAAGTGAGAAAACTATGACAGAACTGATTTCTGCATTAAAGGAGTTTGCAAGGAAGGAGAGAGGTGAGGTGGAAGATGAGTTATGACAACTACTCCTCTTCCTTTCCACATGAGGAGGAGAAGTATATCTCAAAACTCGCATATCCTCACCTCCTCTTTATTCAAATGCAAAGGATTATGGATGCAATTAATGCTGGTGATGATGGAAAAGAAGAATTAGAGAATTTGAAGACATTACTCAAACCTTCTTGGAGAGAGGAAATTGATGTAAAAATGGAGAAATACGAGAAAGAAATGGAAAGAGAGATTAGCAGAATTGCAAAAGTAAAGGAAAGAGTGGGTATCACAACATACAAGGAAATGAAACGAAGAGCAATAGTGAAGTATGTAAGGAGATATGTGCAGTATGTGATTGAGAAGTTAGATGAAGTTGGCTTGTTATTGATTGAGGAGCGGACAGTGTTAAGAGGAGGTGGAATGATAACATGAACGACAATCCTTTTAACAACTGGAAACTCATCTCACCTGAAGATGACAAATATGTTTTTGCATTCTCACGAATAATTGCTGGTCGTCCAGATATGGTGGGCGGAGTAATTTACGGAATGCAGAGAAGTGGGAAGACGATGTATTCACTGCTTGTGATGTATGATATTTACAGAGATTGGGATATGGTATTGGATAATGTCTTCTTCAATCTGGAAGAGTTAATCAGTGCAATCAAAAATAGAGTGCTCAAAAACTTCTCAAAGGAGAAGCAGTTGAGGGTGATATGCTGGGATGATGCAGGTGTTCACGGTTCTAAATATCTTTTCTTTAGGAGCAGACAACTTACTGAATATTTGCAAAACTTGTTTGATGTTGTTGGTATTGCAGTCAAAGCAATTCTCATTACAACTCCAAATCCTGAAAATCTTTTGAAAGCAATCAGAGGTTATGAGTTTTATCGTGTGAGAATTGTAAAATTGGAAGGTGAGAATAGAGTTGCAATTGGCTACAGGTCTGTGCTTCTTCCATCAGGAAAGATGGTAATCAGGCGTGTATTTGAGGATTATTATAATTTGCGAATTCCAAATGATGTGTATAATGAATATTTTGAGAGGAGGGAGCAATATCTGGAAGAGGCAATTACTGCACTTGAGGACTTTCTCAAGAAACCTGAAGAGGAGGAGAGGGAGAAAAGGAGCAGAAGGAGAAGAAAGAGGGTGAAAGAGGAAGATGTTTTGAAGGAAGTTTGAAAAATCAACCCTTGACGAAAGGTTTATATTGCATGAATGCAAATTTAATAATATGAGTGAGAGAGGAGGTGAAATGCAGTGATTTTTGACTTTTTCAGAAACATAACAACAACATACTTTAAACCGCCTAAACCCAGTATGCAGAGGTTAGAGCAGGGACAAGAAGAGTGGAGAAGGAAGTATATGCCTTATGCTACTCCACCAGCACCGCCAAAACCTCCCACACCAACAAGAGTAGTTAAACCTCCTTCTCCACCAACAATAACACCTCCAAGAATTTCTCCTCCTAAAATTCCAACTTTTCATGATGTTATGGGATTTTCACAGCAAATCAGAAGAGAGTTGAGGAGAGAAGGAGTGCCAGTGTGGTATTACACAGGAAGATTACAAGTGCCAACACCGCAGAAGATTTGGAAAGGGGTTCAATACATCACAGGATTTGCATCAAAACTTGCAGAGAGAGCGGAGAGGAAGTATGAGAGTGTTGTTGTGCAACCTGCTCTTGCAAAGGTTGCTCCTAAGGGTGAAGCACCTGTTGAGCAAGTGAAGAGAGGAGTTGTTGGTGGATTGGTAAGAACTCCTATTGCATACACAGGCATTCCTGTGTTAAGGATTGGCTTCAAGGGTGTGGCAACACCTTCAGGGCTAAGGAAGGAATTTATTGAGACTGGAGAATACATTAAAAAGCGTCCTTACGAGTTTGGTGCTGAAACTGCAACAACAATACTTGCTCCTTATGCCTTCAAGAAGTTGCCTGTGAGACCAACGGTAAGCGTTGCAGAATTTCCGAGAGGAAGAGTAGCATCACTTGGAATTGAAGTAAAGAAGTTGTATGGTGAAGCAACATTCAAACCTCTTGTGAGTTTTGGTAAGCCAGAGATTGTTAAGCCTATCTCACTTGGCAAGCCAAAAATCAGAGGAGAGATTTTGAGTATGGAGGCATACACACCACAAACACCATTTGAGCGAGGAATTGCACTTGAGTATATGCAGAGGAAAGCACCGTTTGAAATTGGAAAGATTGAGTGGGGTATAAAATCACAGCAAATCATTAAAGGAGTGAAAGCAAAACCTCGTGAGTTGAGCGATGTAATAAGAGATGTTGTAGAGAAAGAACATAACCTTCCTACTGGAACAGGTGATGTTGTGATTAAGGAATTGAAGAGAGCAAAAGCAAGAGTGTATGGTAGTGTGATGCAGGAAGCAATAGGAAGGCAATTTGGGGTGAAGGCACTCCCACGCACACCACGAGATATTGATGTGCAAGTGAGAAATCCTGCTGAATTTGCAAGGAGAGTTGCAGAAGCAATAAACAAGAAGGCAGGAAGAGAAGTGGTGAAGGTGGAAGGTGAGAGTGTTATTGTGAAAGCAACAGGAGAGAAGTTATTTGACATTCATCCAATTGGATTTGGCGAAATCTCATTAGAGGGAGGAATTCTTGCAAGGGAAGGAGGATACCTCGCCTATGGCTTCAAAACAGGCAAACTCATTAAGACAAAAGAGAAGATTTGGACAACAACACTTTCCGAGCAGGCATTAAGGAAGTTTAGTGGAGCAGTGGAATTGAGAGCGAAGCCTGTTGAGTTTGGTGAGGTGCGAGGATACATAGCACCTGCACATGCAGGAAGAGTGAAAGATATTTTTGACTACTTCTTCGCAGGAAAGGCAACGGCAGAAAGATTGAGAATGCTTGGCAGGTATAGGAAGGCAAGTGAGTTAGAGTTTAGATTGAACAGATGGATTGAGAGTTGGGGAGAAGGTGTTGCAGAGAAAGCGAGGAAGATGTGGGAAGAGGCACAGAGAAGGGGAAGAGTGAGAGTTGAACTTGGAGCATTTGAAGGCGTGGGTATGAAAGAGTTGATGAGACCTTCGCTTGGAGTAGCAGGAAAATCAACTGCAATTTCAGCATCAGTATTTGCAGTGAAATCACCATTCACTTCCTCCCTCCATACAACATCAGCAGCACTGAGGAGTGCCTTCGCCTCACTTTCAAGTGCTGTGAGAAGTTCAGGATTGGTGAGTAAGAGTGTGTGTGAAGGTGTGATGAGTAGAGGAGTTGTGAGTAAAGGAGTAAGTAAGAGTGTTGCGAGTTCTGTGGTGTCAGCATCTCCAAGCACTTCAATTTCACGCTCAACTTCTGTGAGCAAATCCCTTGTGAGCAGAACAATATCTCCGCTCACATCAGTTTCCTCTTCGGTGTCATCTGCATTCACATCAACATCTTCAGTAATCTCGCAAATGTCAAAAGGAAGTGTGAGCAAGAGCGAGTTTTCAAAACTCTCAAGGAGTGTGAATGTGATGAGGAGCAGGAGTGTGAGTGCATCATCCTTCACATTCTTCTCAAAAGCAGCATCATATCCGAAACTGAGGAGGAAAAAGAAAGAGGAAACTATGTTCAGAAAGATGTTAGAGGAAGGAGTGGCGAGCAAATTCCTCAAAATCACTCCAATTGCCTCTCCTGAAGAATTACTGAGGGGAGTATTGAGGAGGTGATGAAATGTGAAGGTGGAAATCCCTGATAGAGATGCTGCTGTGATGTATTTTGCAATCCTACAAAACCTTGCACAACGACCTGATTTGACGGATTTAGAGAGGCAAGCACTTGACTTTGCTTCTTCCCTCCTATATCAAAGTATTTGCAGCGAGGAAATATCAGAGGTTGGAGAGGAGGTAAAAAGTGTGAGAGAAGATGGAAGAGAGAGGGATATGGAAAAGGTGAGGAGTGTGCATGAATTGGCACAGGTGAGGAGGGCAAATGCTAAACAACAAGGGACAAGCAGGTGAGATTGCGGTATTCGCAATTTTGGTATTTATGGTGGCATTTGCCTATATCTTCATCTCACCAATTGTGCAAAATATTAAGGATGTTGTTCCAATAGTAGCGGATGCGACATCATGGACAAACGCACAGGCACAAGCGATGAATTGGCTCTTCAGGGCTTGGTATGCATTTCCTTTCTTTGCTTTTATTGCTCTGCTGGTATGGCTCATCAAAAGGGCAATTGAGAAGAGAAGTGGAGAGGTGGTGTGATGAATGGATGATGAAGAAGGAATGGGAATGGGAACTGCAATTTTTGTTGTGATGCTGAATATCGTATTTGCAATTGTCTTCTTCTTCCTTGTAGGTTCAGTGATGTGTGGAATTCTACCACCTCTCACATCAATAGTAGGAATTGATGAGACATCACCATTTGCACAAGCACTCACAGTTGTGCCAAATCTTGTAAATGTTTTCTTCTACCTTCCACTCATCTTCATTTTCACGATGTTCGTATGGCTGTTCAAGTATATTGTGAAAAGGCATAAATACACCTACTACCAACAAGGAGGTGAGGAAGAGGAGTGGTGAAAAAACCTTTGCTCTTCCTCTCTGTTACCCTCCTTCTTTCAGCATTCATAACTTCTGCCTATGCTGGTAGTGGAGAGGTTATTATTCCTTGTGAAATTGATTTGAGTAAGTATGGGCAAGAGTTTTTCAATTATCACAACGGAAATAATGTCAGTGATTGTTTAGGGTGTGATTGTTGCTGTGATAGTGAATATGGATGTATAGAGTGGAGTAAAAAATGGAAAGTAACAACCGCAGAAGATTATCCGCCTGAAACTACAAACTGGATAGAGGAGACAAAAAATATGTATTTACGAACCGTAACCTATAATGATGATGATTACTCAAGAATTTGGATTGATGTCGCTAATTGTGTCTCTGGTGAGGACTTAACATATCTAACAGTGATGATGTGGGGAGATGCTTATTACCGAAAGAGAGTTGTTGTAGATTTTTCTGATGGGACAATAGTTAACATTCCTGGCTCAACTTCAAGTTGTTCGGGGGGTTATCAGGTGGCAGAGTTCTATTTCACAAGCACTAATGTTGTTGCATATAGAGATGGAGAAAAATACAAAGAGGAGTCAATATCATCGGGAGCAAGCATCACAAAAGTAACACTGGAAACTTATCGTGGAAGTGGTGCACAAAATCGTGGATTATTTGATGTTTTCTCAACAACACCTTTTCCAATTGATATACCACATGAACTCCCAAACACAGAGACAGAAGTTGTGATTGCATACATCATTTCTCACACTCACCTTCCTGAATACTCACTTTCAAATCATTCATACACACTTACAATAAAACACATGGGAAGTGGAGAGATTGTTGATGTGATTAACCTGACTTCAAGAACAAACAGATTTACTTATGACCTCACAAACCTCACATATGACACATATCTTGTTGAAATGCAAAAAAATGGAGCAACATTAAGCACAAGTTGGTTCGTCTATTATGATGCTGTGTCAGGATGTAGCGTGAACGTTGAGAGAGATGTTTATACACCACTTGAAACTGCTAAAATCGCATATTCTATTGACAATCCCGACTTCTCAAATCATCAATACTTCCTTGTGATTGAGAGTGTGTATGGTGAAGAGGTATTCAGGCAACCTCTCACGAAAGTAAGTGGAGAGATTGCAGTTAGTTTGGAAGATTATGACCCGAAATTGTATATTGCATCGCTAAAGAGGAGTTCATCATCAGAAGTTTTGCTTGCCTATGATACTTTCCAAGTTGCTGAAGGAGTTTTTATTGAGGGGAAAACCTATGATGCGAAGAGTGAGCAAATACTTCCTTCTACATTCGTCTCATATTGTCAGGAATACACAGGATGCAAGAACACCACTTCTGATGCTACAAACGCATCATATCAGATTGAAGACCTTGCAGTTGATTATGAAGTTCATGTAGGTGCTGCAAAAGCAAATTACACGCACAACAACTTCTCATTTACACCACTTCAGAGCAGATTGTATGAGATTAACCTTTTCCTCCTTCCAGATGCATCTCACATTAATGTCACAGCACCTGCAATCGTTGGATTGACGCAATCATATCCTTTCCGACAGAATGTTTCCTATGTGACAGTGAATATCTGGAATGAAACTTGGAATTCAAGCACTACAACAAACAGTATGGGATATTTTGCATTTGAAAACTTAACACCAGGGATATACTACCTGAACGCAACTCGTGAGAAGTTCAAACCCTCTCAAACCTATGAAGTGAATTTATCAAGTGGAGAGATTGAGTATGTGTATATTCTCATGTGGGAGATTTACAACCTCACAATCAAAGCGAGAGATGCTGGGACACACTCAACAATCTTTGAATTCAAAGCAGTTCTGAATGATGGGGAGCAGGAAAAGGAAACGACAACAGGCAAATTGAATTTCAGTGTTGAGTATGGCATTCACAAGGTAGAGGTGGGTGCTGACAACTACTACTCCACAATTGAGTATGTGTATGTGTATAAGGATATGGAGAAAGTGATTTATCTCACACCATTTGAAGGTGCAGCAGAGCAAGGTATTGGCATCTCATACCCACCTCACCAAGTTGAGTTTGCTTGTGTTGATATGTTTGGAAATCCTCTTCAAAATGTTTATGTGGAGGCAACACCAATCTCCACAACAACAGGTAGTTGGGATTGGCTCTTGAAGTTGTTTGGAATAAGGAATGAGAGTATATCCTATTACACAAATCAAACTTTGAATGGCACTACTGACAGTAGAGGTGCAATAACCTTCGTAATGATAGAGAATGTGGAGTATGAGGTGAGATTTTTGAATGAGAGTTTGGGAATTAACAAGACAATCAGAATTTATCCGAAAGCAGACCATTACACAGTAGTATTGACGGCAACAACATCCTCAGTTACTTCATCAGAGGATTATATCACCTTCAATTTGAGTTATGAGATTGTTGATGATGAAATCAACCTCTCACTCACTTATAACGACGCTCTTGACCAAACACAAAATCTCACCTTCTTTGTGTATAACTCCACAACTCTCCTCTATCAGCAGAATTTCACCAACACTTCAAATGTGAATGTGAGTTATACTGTGCCTTACAAACCTGGTGAGGAGTATATGTGGGGCTATTCCGCCTTCCATTCAAGATTTGGAGAGATGGGAAGGAGCAGGATATTGAGAATTGCTTGGTTCTTGGATTTAGGCATTTCAAGGACATACTGCACATGGATTGCAATTGCCATCATTCTCTTCCTCACAGGGATGTTCTCCTTCACCACTGTGAAGTTTGGGTATGTTGCAATTCCTATGGTGTCTTTGATATTTGCGTATATCGGATGGCTTCCAAACATCAGCATTATCATCATCGCCTTATGCTTGGGAATTCTGGCATATATGAGCAAGAGAGAGAAGGAGGTGGGAGTGTGAGATGAGAGCATATGACATTTTACTCTTTCTGGTGTGTCTGGAAGCAAGTATTGGATTTGTAGCATCTATTGACCTATTCTCAACAACATATGTTGAGCCTTCTGCTGTTCAACTAACAAATTGGAATGTGCAAGAAATTCAAAATCAGTCATCAGAGCTTTCACTACTTGATACTGCAATTGATGGATTGGTGAAAGCAATTCCACAATTTCTCAATATGTTACTTGCGATAGCAATTGTCTACATTCCGCTAACACAAACGCTCGGAGTTCCAACAGAGGTTGCCCTTCTCTTTCAAGGTGCTGTGTATTTGATATATGTATGGGCGATAATCCAATTCCTGTCAGGAAGGAGTGTAAAGTATATGGAGTGAGGAAAGATGGAAGAGAGAGGAAGGAAATGGTGGTGGAAAGGAGTTTGCATTCTTGGAGTTGCTTTAGCATTCACTCTCCTCCTCACATCACCAGCACTCGCATGGTGGAATATGGACTGGAAATATAGGAGACCTATAACAATTCATAGTGATAATGCCTTGAGTAATTATCAAATCCTTGTCCAGTTGAACAGCACAAACTTTGACTTCTCCAAAGCCAAATCTGATGGAAGTGATATTAGGTTTGTGGATGAAGATGATGCAACAAAGTTGAGTTATTGGATTGAGGAGTGGGATGCTTCATCTCAAACTGCAAAGATATGGGTGAAAGTGCCCTCAATTCCTGTTGGTGAGAGGACAATCTACCTCTACTACAACAATTCAGATGCGGTGAGTGAGAGTGATGGAGATGCTGTGTTTGAGTTTTTTGATGATTTTGAGGGAACAAGTTTGGATACAAGCAAATGGGGTATAGATGATGCTGGAGGAGGAGGTTATCATTCAGTTGCAAATTCGGCTGTTCATCTTGTTCATCCTGATCATACTTCAGGAGGATGGCAAGGATACTATGCAATATATTCAAAGGACGGTTACTTATTTGAACTACCAGCAATTGTGGAGACAAGAATAAAGCCACTGCAATCAACATCTACAGGACATGATGACGAAGAGACAGTAAGACTTGAAAAATACGATAATCAGAGTATCAGTTTATTAACATCCTTCACAAATTATAGTTTGAGATGGACATTAAAAGAAAATCAAGATAGAACTGCAGGGTATCAAGCAACTGGGGGTTTTATCTCTGGAACTGAAAGTTATCATAATGTATGGCTAACTCACAAGATAGTTATAGATAGTTCACAAACTGCAACAGTATATTTTGATGATAGTGAAAAAGGCTCTACTACTATTGATTGGTCTGGTTCAACACGCATAGTTTTTCATGTTTGTAGGGCTTCAAGTGGAGATGGAGATGCAGAACTTTATGTGGATTGGATAAGGGTTCGCAAATATACATCATTAGAACCCTCCATAAGCGTGGGAGCAGAGGAATTAGGATTGCAGCCACTCCTCAATATTAGTGGATATGTGTTTTATGCCAACAACACACCTTGCAACAATCCAACTGTGAATGTGACAAATCTGAATAATGGAATGGAGTGGGTTGCAGAGACAAATGAGACAAATAACTACTACCACCTCGTCATCTATGAAGGTCAGGCAAATGCATCAGAGCAGTTGAAATTTGAAGTGAGCAGTCCAGATGGAAAGCAGACAAACACAACATACTACACAATCACAAATGAGGATATTAGTGCAGGAAACTTAACCCTCAACTTCACACTCACAGGTGACCCAGAGTTTATTTGGAGGAATTTGAGTGTTGCACCACTTAACGGATTAGCAACACTCACAATTAATGCAACAGCAGAAGTGGAGAATATTGGTGGAAGTGATGGTGAGTGTAATGCAACTTTCCTCATTAATGGTAAAGTGGTGGATTGGAAGATTGTGAGTGTAGCAGTTGGAGAGGTTAAGAATATCTCCTTCACTCACACATTTGAGTGGGATGGAAGTTATGATGTGACAATTGACAACCTTTCTGCAAAAACAGTTGTTGTGCAGATGCATGATGTCAAAATCAACAAATCACTTGAAGGAAGTCGTGATGGAATTAGGATTGAGAGAGATGGAACTGTTGTTGAGTGCTATGAGACACTTCCTGCTGATGAAGTTTATCACATCAAACTTCAAATCTTGAACAACGGAACTTTTGATGATGGTGTGAATGTTGTTGTGAAAGTGGATGATGAAGTGCTCTACACAGACACAAAAACACTCACAGCAAAGACAGGAGTATGGAATGTGGATGTTGTGTTTGATACTTCAACATGGAGTTCAGGAGACCACATCATCACTGCTACTGTGAGTATTACAGGAGGAGTGAGTGATGCACATCCAGAGGATAACACAGCAACAAGGGACATTACCATCTCAACAATTGTGGTGAGTGTTACATGTGAGGATGAGACGCATATCCGTGTGAGCATAACAAATGCGCATGGTAGCGGTTTCATATATGTTGGAGCAAAGCCACAGCAATACACTTACACCTTCAAACATCAAGGAGATGGAAGTTATGTGCTATCAACACCATTCCTCCAAACAAACAAAACTTACTACTTGAAGGTGTGTGATGAGAAAGGCTGTGGAGAAGTTTTGGAGTTCAAAATCACAAAGGAGGAGAGTTTGATGGAAGAGAAGTTTGGAAAGGAGTATAAGGAACTCACAGAAGGTGGTGATGTCCTCAACATCTCCAAACTCGGCACCACCATTCCTTCCATCTACACAACACTCCTTACAGATATGTTTTGGGCGATGTTTTTCGGAGGAATTTTCCTTGCATACTGGATTAGGCAGGAGGATGTAATGCTTCCATCAATAGTGGGAATGATTAGTGGTGTTGCGATGATTGGATTGTTTCCACCTTCAGCACAGCACATCGCATACATTTTGCTGGTGATTTCAATTGCAGGCACTCTCTACACCATAATCAAGGCAAGGAGGTGATATAAGGTGAGAAAAGTTTTGGTAGTTATGATGCTTCTTGCATTCCTCACAACATCAACACAAGCAATCACAATTGAGCATGAGATTGGCTCAACTTACATCTTGTGGAAGTGGAACTGCTCAAATCCAAATACAACTGTGAATGTGAGCGTGGATGGAGAGGTAGTAATAGTGAATGCTCCTTGCATAGGTGAGTATTTGTTGAAAGATGTGAATGAGAATGAGTTGCACATGCTCAAGGTCATAAATACCTCAAATGAGAGTGATTTTGCTCTGGATGTAGTGAGAACACTTCCACCATTCTCATTCTTCCTTGTGCTACTCCTCATTACATTCTCACTACTTGTAGTGGTGTTTGCAACAACATCCACAACAAGAATTATTGCATCAATCTTCACCCTCCTCTTCACAGCATTCACATACAAATACAGCATCTACTATGCCTCACCACTCTCCTACCTTCTGCTGTTCGCATTCTTCTTCACCTTTGCACTTATGTTGGTGGAGGTATTGAGAATACTCACATCAACAATCAGAAAAAAGCCAA
>Ga0190310_1000520_pt1 | contig 12864 bp, 9 predicted proteins | sample 48700778_MG_FD_165059 | JGI IMG/M metagenome (GOLD analysis project Ga0190310, IMG submission 165059) | Hydrothermal vent sediment bacterial communities from Southern Trench, Guaymas Basin, Mexico - 4870-07-7-8_MG | ecosystem: Environmental > Aquatic > Marine > Hydrothermal vents > Sediment ... | reverse complement strand
CACGCATCAATGCTTCAAAACCATATGACAGAATTTTTGATCTTCTCTCGGACATCTTCTTATACTCACCTATGTCTTGTAGCTGGAGCCATGCCTCAAACAATTTATCTGTTATAAAGTAATGAACCTCCTTCTCAGATTTTACCACCTTCTTTATTATGCCCTTCCTAGTCAAAACATCTAAAACACTATGAGCCCCCGGCACCTTCCTAGCGATATCAGCAGCACGGCTAACCTTCCTACTTAGATGAACCAGAATCTCCTGCTCCATTGTTGAGAATTTTTCGAAGAGAAGCTTAAAATATGCGTGAAAAGACCCCTCAGTTATCTCCCTATAAAACTTCTTCTCAACTTCACTAACACCCATGTCACTCTCAACAGTCTCCACAAACATAATAATGTATTGAGGCACACCATAGGTCATCTCAGCAATTCTCACCATTGCTTCATCGCCAAGACTCTTCCCCCTCTTTTCGAGCTCCATCTTTATAAGGGCTAAGCTATCTTCAAATGATAGCGGAGGAAGAAACATTGTATGCTTTATCTCTTTAAATAAGGGGGCTGAATAATCTTTAGCGAGAACATATATTGATTCTAACGATGTATCAGCAAAAATGACAGATATGGCATAGGTATCCAACAACCCCTTAATATGCTCAGCAACAGCCTTAGCACCCCCATATCCCCGATAGGGCCTTCTCAGACCAAACCTAGTCATAAGAGCAGAAATCTCATCAAAAATCATAAATGAAATACCATGACTATGAGACAGTTTGAACACAAACTCAAGAGCCTCCTTCGAGTCCACATGCCTGGGGATAGTTCTATAGACAGTACTCAACAAATCCTCTTTCCATTCAGAATCAGGTATATTCTCCTTCAAATCCTCAATGAATATACTGATAAGATCCTCACCAGTATATATCCTAAGACAATTTAGATACACACCTCTGAATCCCTCTTTAACCATGATCTCTCTAAACGCCCTCAGCAAATGTGTTTTACCATATCCTCTAAGACTCAGAATAATTATGCTTGATTTGCTTCTAACGATGTCTTTAAGAAACCTAATTTCACTATTTCTATCAACGATTATCATAAGCATCACTAAGAATGTTTATACTAAAAAATATTTTAATAAAAAGTAATTTAGTATTAAGAATATTGAGGAACCACACCTAACTTCAAAACTATCGCTGAACATATCACCATTACGTAGTATCTCTTAGTGATGTATATGTGGTTTAGGGGCAGAATAAAGGAGCTTTGGAAGAAACTTGTCGGCCCAAAAAAAGATAATCAACTAGGAGCTCGAAGAACTAATCTCTCTCGAAGAAAAACTTGAGAATGCAAAGGGCCCTGAAGAGGCTAATGATATCTACTACACGCTCAAAATCGCAAAGAATATTCTTACTTCAAGAAAAGAAACAAGAGAAGATCAAAACAATTTTAATCAGCTTTAACATTGCTCTCATCCATTCTTAAATCTTTGGATCTCCGTTATTCTCCTAGTAATTATGCTTATGATCTGTTCTATGTCTCTTACAAATATAATTTTTAGTTTTTGATGAGAGTTTCTTACCAGCTGTTTTAGTGAGTTGTAGAATATCTTTAGAGCATCCTCATAGTGATATGCAAAGCCTAAATGGTGCTTCTTAGCAAGTCTGTTAAACGCTCGGTTTAGGGTCTCTATCTCCTCCCTGGTATAGTTTCTCAATATATCACAGCCGATAAAGAATATTATAGTTTCCTCATCTCGAAGCTTAGGCAACAACCTCCCAATGTTTAGTGCTCCCACCTTAATATCCAGTACTGAGTGTATTATGTCGAATATTTGCTCGAGTTTCTGAGCATCCGACCCTACATCTCCAGTACGAATAAGCTCCAAGTCTTTCTCGCTAAGACTATAATAAGCCTTAACATAGATTGGATAGGCGCCAAGCTCTATTTTGATGAACTCAACACCATCTATATGTATTATTGAATAATGTATTTCATATCTACGCAGAAAGTCTCTGATTATATAGTTGGGTCTCCTCACAACATACGTATCTCCAGGCCCGCACATGAGTACGCCCCTTTTAGCTAGTGTGTCTAAACACCCCTTTATCCGCTTCTTTAGCTCCTCTAGAGACATATCCCCTACAGCGGATTCTTCTGCTAGGCGAAGAATATGCTCGACAAGACCATCCAGACGAATTGTTCTGAGCCCCGATATTAGGTATTCCACCGCCCCACAGAAATCTATCCTATACCGACCCAAACCCACTTTCTTTACAATTCTAAATCTACTTACAAGCTGATTGAGATGATAGCTAACAATCTGCCGCTTTTTTCTTAATTTATCAGCAATCTCAGAAGGCGTCACATTTTCTCCACACCTAACAAGCAGATAAGCAATTATTTTATGTCTATTATTACAAAGACCCATAGCCATAGGAAACCCCATAGCCAACAGGATATCTGCAGTATAAGTGTCCAGATACATAGAGTACTAGAATTTATTACCCAGTAGCAAATATTATTACATGTTCCAATATTTAAAGAATTAAGGATAGATGAAAGCGATGTTAAAGCCGATTAAAATATATGATAAAATGCATTAAAGTTTCTTTGGTACGGGATCTCTGCATGCTTCGCTGAGCGTTAGCTGGAGAGAATGCATTTTAAAGTTGAGAGTTCAATGGGAATCCTGTTTTATTTTTAAGAAACTTTATAGTAACAATTAATACTATGGTAATATTTGGCAGAGGCACCATGGGAAAAACATATGCATGGATCTGGATAGAAAATATCTATACACAAAAAAGAAAGAGATTAAGGCTACTAGTCGATACTGGTGCAACATTTACCTGGATAAAGCGAGAAACATTGGAAGAGCTAGGCATAAAACCCATTAGGAAAGAGAGATTTGAGATGATTAACGGCGAGATTGTTGAGAGGTATGTGGGGGAAGCACGTGTTATTTATCGGAACATTAGTGGTCTAACTATGGTCGTATTCGCTGAGAAGAAAGATAAAGAAGTTCTTGGCTTGATGGCACTGGAATCTCTTGGCCTTTACGTTCATCCAAGCACAGGAAAACTTATGAGAGAGAAGGCACTTTTAGCTGTTTAGTTAGAGAAAATATATTTTCGAGAAAAATCTCAAGACTCAATACATCTTAGGTGTCAAGACCTTCCTGTGTCCCCATGATAAAGCAGTTCGCCTCCAGAAAACATAAGAAGTTTTCCTCTGAATCCCGCCCTCGGCCTTATTGTTATCCAGTTTTCACGTGTTAGATTTGGTACCGTCGTTACTATTGCCGCTTTCTCATGTGGAGGATCCTTCTTCCTATACAGTAGATATAATCGATTATTGTAAGAATGCTTGCCATCTAAATTTGCAAATAAAACATTACTGTTCGCCAAAACAAAGTTATATGTTCCGTCCCCATACTCCTCATATAGCCTATTTACAGCATATCTGACTGCCCCGTAGAGACTTCCCGTCTCGTATTCTTCGCTATACTCTATCATTCTGTCCCTTAGGAACTCAAATATTCTTGGCGAATCAAATCTCGGATCCTCATGCAGTCTATGCCTTGGTGTCTTATAATCTAAGATTGATTCTGAATACCCATTATGTGCGAATATCCACTCGTTCATGAGAAGCTCATCCTTAAACGGATGTGCGTACTTTGGTCCATATAACTCTCTCCTCGAAGCAAGTCTAAAATGGACAAGAATTATCTCGCTCTCCACACAGTTTATAACAAGCTTAAACGCCGTGTTTATATTTTGCTCCTCTATCTCGATATCTGCATCCTTCACAACGACTGCCCTCTTATTCCTCAGAAAGAAGCCGACACCCCAACCATGAACATCCCCACGCTCAATACTCTTGCACATAAACTTATGGAGAGTTCTCGGAGCCCTATACTCACTCGAAAAACATGCCGCTAACAAATCACACAAGACCAAGCACCTCAGCAACCCCAAAAGATATCTAAACTGCGATTTAAATTTTTCAATCACAAACAAAAAGACAATATCTATGTTAAATATATTAATCCGCGATACACGTACTAAAAATATGAGAAATGATGTTAGGGCGATAATATCCACTTTTATGAGCCTATTTATCACAATGCTTACAGACGCTTAAAGAAATAACACCACATCCATACGTCCTCTTAACTCCGATGTTTGATATCTCACCAAACTTAGTTAAGGCTAATAGAAGTGCTATAAACTGCTCATTATCATAGTTTTTTATTACATATTTGACAAATCCCTTAAATCCAGCAATTCTAATATTTTTTATGGTTATTTCGCTTGTCTTTAACCTATATGCCCTTGCATAAACATTCTGTTGCAGCCACTTCAGAAATTTATCCTCATGTACCTTAAAACTTTCTGGACAGTATTTATTCCACAAATGGAGTAACCCCTCATAAATATCTACTGGGCTCGGAAACAATCGGTAATAAGGCTCCTTAACTGGATATATTCTTCTACCAATAATCGTGGGAGTAAGAAATCTAATAACATAAGTATTTTTGTAGAAGCTATTGAAAAAATCTTCATAGCTTATCAATTTATATATAGCTCTTTCCAATACTAAATCTAAACCTGCGATATTCACAACATTAAGTTCATTTAGTATATGTTTAAATATAGCTAGTACCCGTTCTTCGATTCCTGGATCTATTATATCGAACTCCATAGTTAGCCTATCTCGTGGAGAAATAAGCCATTTGCCGTTTATAATTATTTTACATTTACTAGCTGGATGCAAGGGCTTAATTGCATAGGGAGCCTTTTCAAGACCTCTTATCCTACTTATTAAATTATCATCAATAAGATTCAAGAAGAATTTACGGGTTTCCTCACCAAGATATGGTTTTATTTGTGATTCAAATAGGGGTCTAACGAATAATATTATGCGAATAGGCATACGCATCATTAATATAATCGTATTAGAAGACTTTCTTCGATCTCCTTCGACAGTATATCTATACCAAGTTCCTCAAGCTTGGATAACTTCTCTTCATCACAAATTATTATCAGACATGTACCCTTAAATAATCTCTTTGAAACTCTTGTTAATATGCTTCTTAATAGGAAAATAGGGACGTTTATTGAATATTTATACATTATCTCCCTGAGCTTCCATATAGCCTGGCGCCCACTTAAGCCATACTCTCTTAATACTTCGGCTAACTCCTCAAGAACATCACCCCACGTACGAATCTCATGGCGGATTAAGATTTTTCCTAGGCTTTTTTCTAATTTGTCTGAACTCCTAAGCATGAGTTCAGGAAACACGCAGGTTTCACCAGCAATTCTCCGAAATAATCTTTGCGCTTCGGATTTTTTCTCAACGGTAAAATATCTTAATTTTGCAAGCAGATCTTCGATTTGATTCTTATAGTATTCCCTGATGGTTTGGTTAGTTCCTTCAATTTTCTTTTCAAAGACATCATTAATCATTTTTCTTTCTTCTTCATAGCTAAGAATCTGTTCATCATATTCCCTAAGAACCTCAAGAGTCGCTTTAAGAACCTCTCGATCATAAATAACACTACTTCCTCTATCAGGGCCTTCAGGATCCCCAAAGATTACTATGTTTGGTGTCTTACCAGTATAATCACGCCCTCTATTACGATGAACTCTACCCCATCTTTGAACTTGACTGTCAATGGTTGAAAGCTCAGTAACCATGGCATCAAAATCTAGATCAACTGATGCTTCAATAACTTGAGTAGCCACAACAATCACATGCTTGCCTCTCTTCAAATCCTCCTTTATCGATTCTATCCTAGCACTTTTTTCTTTCTCCAACAAGCGTGAATGAAGCAGATATATTTTAAAATTCAATTCAGAGCTAATGTTTTTGTCTCCTTTAAGTTCACAGTATAGCTTAATTGCTTTTGAAACATTATTCACAACAACAAATATTGCCTTTTTACCTTCATTATGCCAAGTCCTGATGTATTTCTTCATATTATTATAAGCATCCTCATCTATCTGCGGCTCAGATTGTTTTAGATATACGAATAGATTTTTCTCTTCAAGCTTGATTTTATGTCGCTTTATGCCATAATTTTTTACCTCATTTTTTATAGTCAAATTCGCAACATCAATGATTTCTGCCTCTAATCTCTTAAAGAACTCCTCGAAGTATGGCGGATATGTTGCGGTTATGACTAGAAAAGCACCATTAAATGCATCAATTATCTCTAATGTTTTACATATAATGGCTGCCATTTCAGGACTATATGTCTGAATCTCGTCGATTACTATAGATGCAAATGGATATGTAGCAAGTATTTTGTCGGAACCATAATAATTTAGACTAGTTAGTAGGATCTGATCTGGTGTTGATAAATTTGCGGGATTTGAAAGCAACCTTGCAGCCGTTACTAAGTGGTCGATACTAATGTGTTCTCTTCTCCCAGAATATTGTCTTAAATACTCGATAAATGACGTAGAGTGAAGAATGCCTAGTTTGTCCTTATTTGTTCCAAAGTATTCTTCTCTAAGTCGTCGATAGAGATCATTAAGAGCTACTCGTAGAGGAAGAGTGTATAATAACTTTCGCTTTAACTCGCAAAACCACATTAGAGCTAACTCTGTTTTTCCAGAGCCTGTGGGAGCTACAATTACAAGCTTACTGGGTATGGAGCCCCTACATAACTTCAATTCTTTTAGTAGTTTATATTGCCATATCTCATCAAACTTCACTTTCCAACGATTCTCAGCAACATATTTAATAGTATCTAAGACCTCGTCACAAAGCTTCTTAAGATCAAGTAAGCCTTCAACATATATATGTCCGCTTGCTGCATAGTCGCATCGCCTCAACATGCCCAATAATATGAGGAAAAAGATGAAGTCCTTATCTTTTCTCTCAATTAGAATGTTTATCTCCTGAGGAACATTGTAAAGCTTACAATATTTGTCAGGATCAAAGCCTTTCTTAATAGATTCCCTGAATACTTCTAGTCTATCAAATCCTTCCTGCATATTCTCCTTAATTTCTCTGATTGCCTCTACTATGAACTCCTTATCGGCATTTTTTCTACTAAAATAGTCCAATAGCCTATTAAGAAATTCTTTTATGATTTCTTTGTTCTTAAGTAAGAAATCAGCATACATTTCTATGTCTGACTCGACCTTTCTGCTATCTCTTAGCATTCTTGTAATTGTCTTGTCTTTAAGATAGTAATCATTATAATGATGAAGAAGAATTACTGTTCGGATTTTTTTATCGTGCTCATCATTCGTTAGCAATACTACAGACCAGACGAGAGATAAAATTTCATGACGAGTACATTCAAACGGCTCTATATCTTTCGTATCCTTGAGAAATTCTAGGATTTTCCCTATGCTCTCGGGGTATTTTTTATAGCTCCGAAATATATTCCTAGCTAATGTGTCTTGAAATTTATAGACTATTTTGCCTAGATCATGAATAAGAATAGCTTTTACCAAATCTTTCAATAATTCGTGAAGAGATATTTCAGTTGGCAAACTAAACTTATTTTTTCTAACAAATTCACTGAATTCATTTAAACGTTCAAACATTTCCTCAATGTGTCTCTTCAAAGATACTTCTTCTAGAATCTTCCCTACATCTAGTAGATCTCCTATTTCCTTAGATCCCTTTGCAAGCGAATAATTCAGAAGTAGACTTGCTATATTCATTTATAACCACCCAAACCTATCTATGATAGGAAATACAAATTTTTCTCCAGAAATTTTAACGAAGTAGACGTTGACTGGCTGATTAAATTCTAGCCAAGCATGAAAGCCTGTCCATATAACTGTCTCGAAATCGACCTCACGCTGTCTTCTACTGAATTTAGTGCTGAGTAGTTCTCCTAGCATCTTTACTCTTCTCCTAACCAATCCTTTCAAAATGTAGAAGTCATGACGAATAGGGATCATATATGTTGGGAATGAGTGTAATGATTCATTAGTTAGAGGCAATCTTTCACCATTGTGACTTAGCTTTATGTATGTTGGAACTTCGATTCTTAGAGAACTCTCCACAACTTTTTCTTCAAGATCCTTAGTTTTAAGCCAGTGGATATTTCTAATATATACAACATCCTCAGAACGTCCAAGTCTTAGCACAGTCCATGGTTTGCGAATCGAATTGTATATACTATTCAACAGCTCAGTATCTCCCTTCACAAATAAGTAAATATGCCCATTAAAAAGTTCTTCTTGACGCGTTGTTCCACCTCTATAAGCTTTTGCAACATTTCTTAGGATAGTACTGTAAAGCGGAAATCGTTTACTTACTCTTTTCTTTCCGCGGATTTCTGCTTCTATAAAGATAAAATATCTTCCATCGATCTTCTCAAATGTTATTCTTTTAGTTCCTATTAATTGCTGAAGGTTCCAGAATCTTGACTCAAAGCCTCCATGTATACTTACTTCTAAGTGCCAGAAATCCTCTTCATAAAACTTTCTAGTTATATTTTGAAAGAATCCTATAACCGTAGTTTTAGGCGGAAGAGGAAAAGATTGAGCATAGTAAAAAGTCATCGGATTACGATACTGAGCATATGGTTGAAAAAGTTTTATAAATAGTATTTTATTAGATGTTTTTTGCACCATGACTCTTAACCTAACCTATTGCATGACCTTAGAAGCTCTATTTTTTCTGAAATAAGGAAACTCTCACACCAGGTCTATGGAAAATTGCGACAAATTTAAATTCTTCATGTTCTTTAGCGGGCTTTTTCTCACTAGCTCCCTCGGAATCTTCTTGTTTCCCTTCGCCAGATCTATTGAGCTCTTTAAGTAGTTCTTCTTTCTTGCCTTCAAGAAAGTATTCCACAAGTTGAAGAATCTTATTTTCATCAAGAATTTGCGGTTTTACTCCCAAACCATGTACTACAAATTCGGGTTTATCACTTAGCGTAGATTTTCTCCTGACAATTCTTATGAGCTTACCTTGCTCTTGCCTCTCCTCAATTTCCTCGATATACTCACGTTCAAAACTGATCAATTTAATACGATCCTTATAGGTATCATACATCGTATTTTCATAGAACCCTATAACCAAGAGAACAGGTGAAAGATCCTCAGAACGACCCTTAATATTACGCTTAAGCTTTAGAAGCACCTTTACCAAATTAAGTATACGTTCATATATCTTATTTACATCGCGAAGCCCATAAACACATCTAATAATTTCACCAACTTTTTCGGGTTCTTTAAGAATAATATACCCATTTTCCTCAAGTTCCTTCTTAACTTCTTGAGGATTTTTCTCCTTAACATAAACCTCTACTTTACCGATCCTATCAACATCAATAACTACATTATAAATGTAGTAGGCTTCGTGCTCCTCAATATGAATTGGACTAGGCTCCATTTTGCCCTCTTTTCGCATCATCCGACGTGCGAGTCCTATATTTGCAGAAAAATGCTTATCGAAGGTATAGGGAGTCATTGATATAGCATGGCTAATCTTTACGGGCGTCTCGCGGATATTGGTTACGGGGTCTGTTATCATATAGCCAAACAAATCAAATTCAGGGTACTCTAAAATCTTGCCCGTAGTTAGCAACTCTGAATAATTGGGTTGTATCGGCCCCTTTCTACCACCGCCCTCTTTTGCTTGTGCTCGTTGTAATTTATCGGCGGGAGCTAGTTTCCATAGACCCATTTTCTCCCCAGTTTCAAGTATGCTATATCTCAATGCATACCGACTGACAAGTGTATGTACTCTTCCATTCCAGCGCCTAATTTTCTTTAACTCATGATATGTTGGGCCACCTAAATCATAGTTTAGAGAACTTGCTTTGAACACTATATCCAATACAATAAACCTCGCCATATTTACTCACCCCCCTTAGCCGACATAAGACCCATAATTATTAAGTAACCTAACTGTTGAAACTTTTCCTCTGACAAAGGAAAAACTTCATAAAGCTCTTTAATAAAATCACCGACTGCTTTCTCCTCAAAGGTATTTAGAAATGTTAGCAAGTATGTCAAGAACCTCTCTTGATCATTTGCACGGAGCGTACTTAGCAATGAGTATACTAACCCCTCTATATATCTTGTTGAAGCACGCCCACTCTTTTTTATAACATTTATTACATTTCTAAACGAACTTCTAATTCTCTCCATATGTCTTCTCAAGATTTCTTCACCCCCATATATCGATTAATATTGCTAAACCGTAATATTGCCAATAATCATCTACAAAAATACTATTAAATATCCCCCTAAGAATATACCAAGGTAGGGGCTCCTCCGACTTATTTAACTCACTTAAAAGCATATTCATAAACGCATTTCTATTTAACTTCTCTAGGGGTGCAAGAAGCATTACTATAAGCGAGGCTAACCATTCTCTGCCACCTCCAATAGATAATAGGATTCTTCTAATGAACCTAGATACTGCTTTCAAACTATCATGAAAGACCCTTATATGATGTCTAGGATTCGCAAGATACGTAAAGAAACTGTCGCCAAATAATGCATCTTCTTCCTCAGCAGTTTTCTTCAACGAATACTCCGTCGCTAGTGCTCTGATCAAATGTGCTCTGCCTACTTCTATTGGCATCCCTTTATGAACCCTCTCCTTAAAATAATTCATGATATATGAAAATAACTCATCATTACGCAAAAAGCGCTCAATAAGCCAAACAGATTCCCCAGTCCGCTCAAATACTAAGGTTTTATTGAGACTCTCCCTTATTTTGTCATCAAGAATCAAACTAGCACGTATTTTATCCAAGCCTATGTACTCAACTTCTTCAATTCTCTGTCTTTCAATCCTACCATACTTGATAATATACATATCTTCAAGAACCCATCTTGCACGGTGCTCATATAAGCTATCTATAACCGCTCTCCAGGTAAGCCTCAATAAGCCCCTTCTCCTCATTGCCCACTTTTTTTCTCTTAAACGACGATTAACATAATATGTAAAACTCAGATCGGGAGAATAAAATACATAATATCCTAGTCTCGGAAAGAATTCAAAAGCCGCTTCAAAACATATTAAAAATACAAATGGATATTTTTTTAGCATTTTGCAAATAGGCTCAGAACTTGTTGGTGCATAGGTTATATTCCTCATCTCCTCCTGAGAGAACAGAAATTTATTGATAGTTCTATCAAATTTCCTAAGTATTTCCGAATCTCCCGCTATATCGCCTCTTAATAACTTCTTTAATTCTTCTTTCTGTCTATTTAGTTCAAAATTAGGATTAAACATTGCAAAATTCAAGTAGAAATCAGACCATATTGGTAATTTCCTAAGATTACCCTGGTTATCAAGTATCTTCTTTAATTTATCCTTCGCTTTGTCTGAAACATCTTTACACTCGTTAAATACCTTTATTAGTTCTTGTGTGAATTCAAGAATTGTATTCCAGGCAGCTTCAAAGATTTTATCATTATCCATGGATTTTAACTTGAGGCTAGAAACTTTTCTACGGAGCGATAATATGTAATTTTCTAGTTTTAGAATACTTCTATTAATGGCTTCTCTTTTTGATTCTAGTTGGTGAAGTTTTTTTCTGCTTTTCTTTGCTCCGATTTTAAGCCTATTTGACTCTTCTTCTAATTTTCTCTTAATTTCTCCTTCTTTTCTTTGCAATTCAGTTATAACCTTCAATGCTTCCTTTTCAAGATAGAAAGCAATATAAGCAGCTGGAAAATAACCATAGAAAACATTTCTTTCATCTTCTTCGATTTTTTTCTCTAATTCTTCAAGATCCCAACCATAATATTCCTCTAAGATCTTTATGAAACCCAATATGCATAGATCCACAAACCAATTCCCTGTGAAATTTAGTATGTCAAAAGATTCCCCACTAGTCAAGGTATCCACCTACATTCTAATATTTTTTTAGTACTATTATGTAAATGATTATCAAAAGCCATTTTTATCACAACATTGATAGATGTTTTGTTTTTCTTGGTCTTATCTTTACGAGTATTGGGTGTTGTGTTGCTTGTCCTGTGATGAATGCTGTTCCTCTTGGTAGGTATGGTAGTCTTTTTAGGTCTTCTTCTGTTGCTAGTCCCATGTATGGGCGTAGGTAGTCTATGTCTGTTTTTGAGTCTATTCTGAGTATTATTTTTGTTCCGCATTGGCTTATCACATCCTTGTCTAGGCCGATTATTCTTTGGCTCACTACTCCTATGCCTATTCCGAATTTTCTTCCTTCTCGGGCTATTCTTCTCATCATCTGTTTGCTGTATGTTTCTTCGTCTTGTGGTGCAAATAGATGGCTCTCCTCGATGACAACCAGTGTTGGGGGGATAGTTTTTTCTTTTCTCGCTCTGAATAGTTTCCTTAGGGTTACGCCTACGACTGCTCTTTTTTCGAACTCGCTTTCGATACTACTAAGATTTATCACGACGCATCTCCCCTTAGCAAGGCTGCGTTCGATATCCATCTCACCTCCAAATATTTTGAGCTCCTTTATTGTTTCTATTCTCCTCAGAAGAGCTGTTTTCGTTCTATTGTCAAAGGAGTATTTTGACGCTGTGGCGCTAATCGCTCTCCTGAGACCATCCATACTGTTTAGTCCCTGTCTCTTCATCTCGCTGAAAGACAGATATAATAGATCCCTCATAACAGGGGTTAGGTCAGAGAGATCTGATATCGTATCGACATCGAGATCCTCAAAACCTATTTTTGGATCCCCAACAACCTCAACATCATACTTTCTAGGGCTCAGCCCTATAGCCCTAAGCTTCTGTAGATCATCTTGATTATCATTTGGGATTCCAAGAGTATGGTATTCTCCATGGACATCAAAAATAACCACTGGGTATCCATGATCCAAGAATTCCTCAATTATCACACCAACCGTGTATGATTTCCCGCTTCCAGTCG
>Ga0190310_1000519_pt1 | contig 12870 bp, 27 predicted proteins | sample 48700778_MG_FD_165059 | JGI IMG/M metagenome (GOLD analysis project Ga0190310, IMG submission 165059) | Hydrothermal vent sediment bacterial communities from Southern Trench, Guaymas Basin, Mexico - 4870-07-7-8_MG | ecosystem: Environmental > Aquatic > Marine > Hydrothermal vents > Sediment ... | reverse complement strand
GACTATGCCTTACATCATGTCTCTTCCACCTGAGGAGCGTCAGAAATTCATGAGGGTGATGGCTCCAACAGCTATGCCTTTCCAGCAGCAGATACCGCATGTCAAGGTGGTTGAGAAAGGCAAGAAACCTCAGCCTAGTGTTGTGGAAAACATAGCGGAGGTGAAGGTTGGTGGAGGAGGAAAAGAGAAGGGAGCTCAGAAAGCTTGAGGAGCAGGCTGAGGAGCTGGTTAAGGCTCTTAAGCGTGCTCAGAGGCAGCTTGAAGAGTAGAACACCTTTTTATCTTTCCTTCCCTCTTTTTCTTGGTAGGTGGGTTTGAATGGCTTACGAGTCTAAGGTTGAGAGGTACTACCGTGTTGTTGAGAGCCACCTTAAGGAGCGGGGCCTGTGGGATGATCTTCTGAGGAAGTTTCCTCCGAACGCTATTCGCTCGGCTATAGCTGAGATCCTCGACCGGCTTGAAGAGCACTTCGTGGACCCTGAGACGCTTGACTGGGGTTCGCTGTTTGAGATGATGGTGGACTTCAACACTGTGATGGACTTCATAAGATACCTTGAGAAGGAGAAGTACATTCCGACGAGCCTCTCAGAGGCCTCGAGGCAGGCTGTAGACGAGATTGAGAGGCAGATCTACCTGCTGCTCGACGAGGCTAGACACCTTGATCCAGGAAGCTTGAAGCGTGTTAGGTCCAGGGTTGCCAGTCTTCTAGGTGAAGCTGATGAGCTTGAAAGCCTTGCTAGAGCTGTGACCTCTCTCAGAAAGAAGGCTAGAAGGGAGGAGAGGCTACGCAAGGAGTATGAGGCTAAGGCTTCAAGGCTGGCCCAGGAGCTTCAAAAGTTGAAGAAGGAGGCTGAAGAGCTTAGAAGGCGTGTCGAGGAGGCTGCTAGAGCTGGTCCTCCAGCACTTGAAAAGCCGGCTAAGCCTGAGGTGGAGAGGCCTCCAGAGGAGGAGGTTCCAGAGGTGGAGGAGGTTGAAGCCTTCAAGTCCATTCTAGGAGTTAAGAAGTTCCAGGGGTTGCCTTCACTACCGGGAGTTGAAGCGGAGATCGAGAAGATCAGGGAGAAGGCTCCTCCAAGAGTCAGATGCCCCCACTGCGGAGGTGTAGCAGAGCGTATAGGCTCCCTACTGCTGTACAGGTGTACTAGGTGTGGCAAGTTTATCAACTTGCGTTAGACACATGTTCATAATTAAGTATATTAGTGGTCTTTGATACCCTTGAATATGGTGGTGGTTCATGGCAAGGAAGTATCCTACTCCTGAAAAGGCTACTGAGAAGTACATAGTCCAAGTTGAGAGAAACAAGGATACTTGGGTGGAGGGCTGCAGAGAGGGCGCCGAAGATCTCGGCGAGTGGTTCAAGCATGCTCTACCCGAGGTCTACAGGGCTGTAATTGCTCTTCCTGAGAAGACCGCTGATCCAGCGGCGAATACTAGGCGTAGATCTGCTCCAATCGCTGCGCTGATGCACAGGCTGGGCAAGGAGTATCAGACCAAGAAGCTCAGGAAGCTCATCTCGGTTGCCAGGGCAGCTGCTGCTGTCGTGTAGAGGAGGTGAAGAGCGGTGTCCACTCCATATGTTGATGTCACCGCAATACTCAACAGCATCCTACCAGTGATCACAAGCTTCCTCTCGATATTCATCGTGTTCTGGCTGTTCAAGGCTATGATGAATCTATTCAAGGAAATTAAGTAGGAGGTGGTGACAGGTGTCCACTCCCTATGTTGATGTTTCAGCCATCCTCAACTCAATCCTACCGGTGATCACCAGCTTCCTCGGCATCTTCATAGCCTTCTGGCTTCTAAAGAGCCTCATGGGCATGCTCAAGGAGTTCGAGTAGCCTCCCCTAAAGCCTCTTTAACATCTCCTTCCCTCTTTTTTCTAGGTGAGTAGCGGTGGAGATCATAGTATGCTATCCTCCGCAAGCCGTCTCCATGAGCAAGGTAGCCTCAGTTATCTCCAAGTTCTTCATAGATGAAGGATTCAACGTATATCATGCAAATGTGCTCAACATGGTTTTACCAACCAGGATGGTTGATGCAGCGATCATCATAGATACATGCATGCCTCCAAGCTACCTGAGAGTAGTGCAGAAGATGGGCCTAGCCTCGAAGAGGATCTTTGCATACGATGTTGAAGGCATCCCTTTAATCTCGCCAGCTATGGCTAACACCCTGAACACGTGGTTCTACAACATCCCAGCCTCACAGCTATCCGCTGAATGCGGGAGGCAAGCAGGGCTAAGAGTGGATGACATAGTGCCCAGAGCCATAGACTTCAACTACTACCAATCAGTAAACGGAGATCTGGTTGAGAAGTTTAGAGAGCAATATGGCGACTACTTCTTGTTTATAGGAGCCATGCATAAAATGGCAGCCATACAGCGAAAGGGGTTGGATACTTTATTCAAGGCTTGGCAGATATCAACGCTTAGAAAGCGTAAGGTGAAGCTGGTGGTGGTTACAAACCATCACCCTGGAGAACTTGGAATGGAGGTCCCAGAGGGCGTAGAGGTGCTGGTGAACTTCGGAGGCTTCACAGAGGAGGAGATCAAAGCGTTATACAAGGCTAGCCTGGGCTTGGTCTTCCCATCTAGATGTGAAGGATTCGGTTTACCACCTTTAGAGGCTATGGCTTTAAGGGTGCCGGTAATCTACAGCGACGCACCAGCACACAATGAATTCACCGTAGGCGTAAAAGTGAAGTGCGTTAAGAAATGGTACTATGACACTCCATGGGGTATAAGACAGGTAATGCATGAAGTTGCTCCTACAGATCTCGCTGAGGCTATGGAGAGGGTTTACTATGATGGCGTGGAGGATATTGTGAACAAAGGTTATGAAGTTGCAAAGCGTTATGATTATAGGGTGGCGTTAAAAGGCTACTTGAAGTTCATAGGAGGGTAGGAGATGGCTGAAGCATGGATATATGACTCTCAAGGTTACTACTTGCTCTGCCCGCCATATAATGTGTGGGGTACGGATACCCCGGAGGCTAGGATAAGATTTGACTCCAAGCCGTCTTCAGCCCAGCTAAAGCTCTACTTTGTCAGGATAAGGGTTGCAGAGAACTTCGGGTTAACGCCTCCACACGACGTCGATTCAATAGATTTCATGGTCTGCAAAGCAGTAGTGAACGGAGTTGAAAGAGAATTCTCGCCAGCTATGCCTCCACTCGAGAAGAATAGAGAGTATTCATGCAGCATCACAGATCTAGTTCAAGCAGGGGAGAACACCATTAAACTCCACTTCCCGCACAGCGGGTGGAGCATAGAGTACTGGCTTCAGCTAAAGATAGTCTACGAGGGAGCAAGCATAGAGGAGGTTGTGATACCGCAAGCACCAGTAGACTTCTGGGGCGGGTTATGGCAGTTCGTTATGAATAATGGACCTATGATCATGCAGATGCTGATAATCATCATGGTGTTAATATTACTCCTGAAGATACTGTGAGGTGGCTGGTATGGAGGATCAATTATTGCAGTACCTGCTGCAATATGGTCTCGCAGGCTTAGCGATGTACTTCATGTACAAATTGATGTGTAACCACTCTCAAACCCTTGCCAACGTCATATGCAAGAAGATGGACGAAATGAAAGAGGAAATTAAGCTATTAAGAGAGAAAGTTGAAAGATTACTTGAAGGGAGGTAGATGGTATGCCAACTTATCATGACGTGTTCGCAAACGTAGAGAACCTTCCACTTGGATACGCTTTTATCTATCGGGTGAAAAATGAATCTGTAGAGCTTGGAAGTGACGATGTAGGATTTTACATCAGTAAAAGCGGCACTAATGGTAATGTAGCTGGCTTTCTACCCCGTGCTCTTCCCCACAAGCAGCAATCATACACAGCTTCCATGAAGTTTAGGTTTAATGTAGATATGTCGGCTGGAAATGTCGGAGCTGGAATTGTCGTAGGAGGAAATACAGACGCTAATAAATTTGTGATGGTGAGATATATTAAAGCAAACGATAGAATGCAACTGACGGAATGGGATTATGAAGCTGGCTCAACTTCAGTTATTACTGAATCTACAGAGACATTTACTCCTGAAAGTGACACCGATTACATCCTTGAAGTAACCGTTACCCAGAATGTTGGCGGAATAGCAGTTGATGCCGCTTTGAAGAATACGGCTGGAGATACGCTTCTATCGCTGAGCGGCAGTGCATCTGGTCACTACCCAATCTTCGGCTTATACTGGGAGTTTGGAACAGCTCAGACTGGCAAGATATACTTTGTAGAGGCTACCATCAACTTCACCGAAGAGCCAAACGTGTATAAAATAAGCGTGGTGAAGTCCCCTGACATGAACATCTACGATTACGTTGGATGCCCCCGACTCGTGTTCTTCGAGCATCCAGACGGCACTTGGAAGCCATACCATCCAGTTGACGGCTACCCTAGAGTAGTGTTGAGATGGCATGATGAGGCTGGAAACGCTGGCAAGAAGATAATAATGTACAAGATAGTTGGAGACCCCAGAGACCCCGCAAGCTGGGTTGGAGAAGGGCAAGTGTTTGATAGAGACCAGCTTGGATGGGATAGCGTCGAAGAGTTCTGCTTGCTGTGGAGGAAGGATGACACGTGGATAGCACTTGTTGGCGGGTTGAAGGGCGGCACGTGGAGCATCTACAGGCTCACAAGTAATGACTTGGGAGTAACGTGGACGGAGGATAGAGAGCTAAAATCTGGGCATAAGCACATCAACATCTGGGTTGAAGAAGGCGGCTTAATTCACGCCCTCTATAACACCACTCCAGTGGGTGACATCATATATGGTCAGAGCCTAGACCTAGGTGAGACGTTAAATGATATCAGAACTTTCAGCGGCTACTCTCAAGGAGCAATATACTGCGCTGGAGACAAGTTTATAGTTGCTCTTCACGTGCCAGCTGAAACCGATTATAAATACTACAATAGAGCCTACTGCGACATCTTCGAGACCGTAGACTTCAACACTTTAACGAAGATAGCGGAGAACGTCTTCCAGCCAATCCCAGAGCTGCCATTCACATTTTATATGAATGGTCTAAGCTACTCGGCACTGCTACGCTACAATAACAGCATATTCCTAGCGGCTGGGGTGTTAGTTGTAGACCACGACCCAGACGATGCATTTGGAGACCAGAGGCAGAGGCACACGGCAGTGCTCTACGACCCAGTGGCAGAGTATGTTGAGAAAACTGAAACATCATTAACGCTGGAAGCAACACCGCATATTGACGGCACGTTGAAGTACACGCTTAAAGCCAAGCTAACAGATGCCGAAGGCAACCCGCTTCAAGGAAAGCTGATAAGCTTCTACCATTATACCGATCCTTCAATTAAAGAGCTGATAGGGCAGGCGGAGACAAATGAGAACGGTGAAGCCCAGATAGAATATGAGACAAGTCAAACTGAATACGTTATAGCGTATTTCGCTGGGGACGAAACCTATGAAGCGTCATGGAGTAATGAAGTTGAGTTGCATCCAGAGCAGTACATAGTAGAGGAAACAACAAGACGCATGATAGTTGACGTAATCACACCAATCATGATGATAGTAATAGCGATACTTGCAGTGGTACTCATCATTAAAGTTCTGGGCGAGGCATTTAAAGAGTAGGGGGTTGACACCAGTGCTTTCAGCCCAGCTTGCGGCTAAATGCCTTAGAAGGGTGGTTAAAGAGTCTCCATCCTCGATTCACAAGCTGATCAGAGCCATTCTGTTTTCTATTCGCTCATGGTTCTTCGACCTAGAATACTATCCGATTTCAGAGGAGGAGCTTCAAAGCCTCCTGAGAGAGTTCAAGGATTGGCTTAGAGAGCATGGCTTACACTATGAAAACGAGGTGTTTGACTGCGAGGACTTCGCCTTAGCATTTAAAGTGTTTGTAACAGTGAGAAAGAAGACTAATGCAGTTGGGCTTGCTCTAGGGCTTCTCAAGACTACTAAGGTGTATGACCTAGACTCAGAGGAAGAGCATGAGGAGCAGGTGCTTGGAGGTCACGGCTGGAATATAGTGCTACTTAATGATGGAAGCCTAGTCTATGTTGAGCCTCAGACCTGTGAGTACTTTTACGGTGATGAAAGCCCTGACGGCTTCATATACGAGCTGCTGGCGGTGGTGTGGTGAATGTCTAGAGATGAGTTTGAAGCTGGGTTGGGGTTCATAGCGGAGTTTCTCTTCAGCTTGACTTCGGTTATGTTGATGGTGGCTATAGCGTCTCAGCTCTATAGAGACTATGTTAAAGCCTACACTGAGCTGGAGCTTAAGATAGCTGAGGGCAAGGCCTTCAGCACAAGTAGGAGGTTCACACTGAATGCAGGTGCTTCAAAGCAGGTTGTGTTCATAAATGAAAGCGGTAAAGAGGTTAAGATAGCTGCAATAGAGGTTGCCACTGAAGGCAACTTGAACATAGATATCTACACAGATGCGGTTATAGAATCTCATGGAAGCAGATGGGTGTCTTCAAATCTCAACCTTGGAAGCGGCTACTCTGTTGAAGCCTACGCAGAGGATGGAGGCACATATTCAGGTGGAACTAAAAGGCATGAAACCATAGCCTACGGCGGGGCCAGAAACTTCGCTGTGGGAAGCCTGGCAAGCATAGGTGAGGGAATCATCATACCCAGTGGCAAGAACATCATGCTGGTCATGGAGAACACCACAGGATCTTCAATAGGTATCTCGGTTAGATTCATATACTATGAGAGGTAGCGTAGATGATAAGGCAAGTTAAATGTGCTAGATGCGGGTATGAGTGGATCACAAAGAGTAAAGGCAGGTATGTTAGGTGTCCTAGGTGCAGGGCCTACAGGAAGCCTTCTGAGGAGCGTGTGCTTGTTCCTCTGCAAATCAGTATGGGTAGCTGACTGACCGTAGGGTTTTTAAGCCTTCAACGGTAAAATTCTTAGAAAAAGAGGAGAGGAGAGGAGTGGGTAAGAGCGATTACTCAAAGGCTATTTCTTCAGGCGAGACTTATATACTTAGAGCTGAAACCTTGAAGGATGCGTTTAGAATTCTTGAAGCATGGCTGAAGAACGTCCCCCTACAGTACATGAAGGAGGAGAACAGGAGGAGATTTGAGCGGTTTGTCGTGGAGCCTCTCAAGAGCTTCATAGCTGAGAAGTTCATAGAGGAGAAGGTTGAGGCGGCTAAGAGGGAGGCTCCCCGGTGGAGGCCAGCCTATTCAAGAGTTGCTGAATACCTGGTGGAGCACCCTGAAGAGCTGGAGGAGATCAGCAAGATGAGGCCCATGCAATCCTACCGCTACTTAGCTGAGAAGCTCGAGATTTCCTGGAGGACCGTTAGAGATGCTTTCTGGGCCCTCAGATATGGAGGTGTTGAAATTTGGTGAATGACGGATTAGAGAGAGCAAAGAAGTACCTTGAGCTTCTAGAAGCATATAGAAGCATAGTTAGGGAGTTGATGGAAAGTGAGGGTTGAGCTGGTCTGGTGGCTTCCAAGACGCTCTCACGCCTTGAATAGGAGTCCGGTAATGCCGGTTTTCGGGGTAACCAACTATGATGTCTTGGAGGATCTCTACTACGCTATTTTTGAAGTGGACTGCAAAGCTCAGCATGTTTTGCAGAAAATATACAAGTTGAAGCCAGCACTAGTTATCGAGACCATGAAGGGCTACCATGCATACTTGCACTTCAAGAGCAGGAATCCCCTCAAGGTTATCCACTATCTGCATAAGACAAAGATAGCTGATAGAGGTCAGTTGAAGCTTGCTAAGATGAGAGCACAGGACCAGGAGCACCCTTGGGGTCCAAAGCTGGTTTTAAGGGTTTCACCGAAATATCCATCTATTGATTTGAAGCCTATTTTTGTTGGAGACCTGGAGCCCTGGCATGAAGATGTTTTGAACCTTATCACTAGGCTTAATGGAGGTGGAAGCGGTGGCTGAGGAGCTGGTTGTAGCTTCAATTGTCAGGCTGCTTCAGCTTGAATGCTTGAGTGAACATGAACTGGAGTTAGCACCTATATCGGATCTGCTGGGTGAGGAGTGATGGCGGAGTTGAAGGTATACCTTGACTATGAGACTAAGCTTCTACTAGAGGAGGCTTCAAGGAAGCTTGGAGTAAGCCAAGGAGAAATTGTGAGGAGGGCCCTTCAAGAGTACTTGAAGAACATCAAGGTGGACAAGAAGATGCTGGTGATCTCAAGGGTTCAGCAGTTGAAGCGGGAGATCAAGCACCTACGCTGGGTGGTGTACGAGCTTTCAGGAGTGCAGAAGTGGAGCTACAACATAAGGAGATTGAGGGAGCAAGCACCACACCATGTTCCTGAAGTCATATACAACAAGATTATGAGGCTTGAAGAGGAGCTGAGAAAGGTCCTGGAGGAATATGTTGAAATGCTGGAGGCTGAGGAAGATGGCTGAGGAGCAGGGTAGATTTCTCTTTGAGATCAGGGCTTCGATTCCAGCGTCGAGCAGGCGTGAAGCTGTGGAGAAGTTGAAGCAGTATCTTTCATTGATAGTTGAGAAGCTGGAGGAGGAGTGATGGTGTTGGAGATTGCGGATAGATGGGTTAAGTTGAGTCGAAAACCCGCATACATTGCGTTCCTAGAGAGGAGGCTGAGGAGGGGTGAGAGGTGCAGGGAGCGGTTGGAGAGCTCTACTGGATAGGCATCCTGATAATCCTACTTGTAGGAGCTGTAGGAGTCATAGAGGTTCTGCTTGAATGGCTTGAGAGGAGGTGGTAGAGATATGCCAGTTGAAATTAAGTGTGCTAATTGCGGATACGTGGTTAGAAGGCTCTGGCACCTCAACACGATGATAGGAGAGGAGCTGAAGGAGCTGGAAGGGAAGAAGTGCCCCAGGTGCGGCCACAAATTCACCGGGAAGAGAGCTGGACCTATCACCGTCAAAGCCTATCCCTAATTTTTATAAGATGAATTGTGCACAGCTTTCTTTAGCCCTGAAAGCCATATGGCCAGGGCCGTATGGGTAGAGCAATGAAACCCCTGTTTAGGGGGCTGAGGTATGAACAACTCAGAGGGTGCGGTGAAGCCCCCAGGGTCTGGAGCGATGAGGTGTCCTGACTGCGGCGGTGTTCTTAAACCATATCAGCTTGACTTCTTCACGGGTGAAGCAGTGTATAAATGTCCTAGCTGTGGAATGTGGTGGCTGTAGAGGGGCGGTGGTGTAGCGGAAGCACGCCTGACTCCAGATCAGGAGGCCTCGGTTCAAATCCGGGCCGCCCCACCATTTTGTGATGAAGGTGGACCGGTCTGATCTGTGATGATGATTTCGGTCCAAGCTGAAGCTTTATAAGAGTGTTAGTTCATAACTAATTTACTAACTAACCGGGAGGTGTGAGTAGATGCCGAGGAAGGGCAGCAAATACCTCATCACCGTCTCCCTTTCGTATTCTCTATACTTGAAGCTGGAGGAGAAGGCGCGGGAGCTCAATAAGTCTAGAAGCGAGATCATAGAGGAAGCCCTGAAAAAGTACTTTGAGGCAGGTGGTGAATGGTGAGGATCGCATTCGATAATTTTCTGCAGGGCTTCGCAAGGTGGGCTAAGCCGAGGCTGGAGAAGCTGGGAGTAGAGGTTGTCGAGGTGCCTAGGATCTACCTCAGCTATGATCACTTGCTGGCTGAGTGGTGCAAGCGTAACCATGTTGACGTGCTGGTCACCTTCGATAAACGGGACTTCTCCAAGTATGAGAACGCCATCATACTGCCCAACTGGTTTTCCACGCCTCGAGGCTGTGGGAAGCCGAAGTACGAGAAGCTCTACACGCTTCTCTTGAAGAAGCTGAGGGAGAAAGGGCTGACCCCGGAAAGGGAGGGTCTACGCCTGTGAGCATGTCCGCCACGCCCAGCGGCTTAGCCTGGCCAGCTGTTCATTCCTCCAGGTGCACGAGGCGTGGACCCTTCAAGGAGGGGCAGCCCCTCCACGCGTGAGGTAGCAGAAGAGGGGTGAAAGGGTATGGATGTTGTTAAGGCTTTGGAGGAGTTGCTTGCTAAGGGCTATGTCGAGGAAGTATACGAGGATGGAGAGCTGAAATACAGGTTGACTGAGAAGGGTGAACGGTGGATCCTTGGACAAGTAAAGGATAATGCAAGCCTGTGGCTATGGTACTGCATGTTCTCAGCAAGGCAGTGCGGCACCTGGAGGAAAGCATACGCCCACCTCCTACTATCAACGCTCATGGTCTTCTACGGGCTTGAAGCACAGGAAGCAAGGCAGCTTGTAGACGCCTTCTTCAAAAGCCTAGAGGAGGTGGTGTAGCCGTGGGTGAAGATGTGATGCCCCTCCGACTATTGGTGGAGGACTACCGTTCCACAGAAAGAGAGCTTACGGCTTGGATGCGGCGCTACAACCACTTGAAGCCGCTGCTCAGCGAAGCCGACTGCATTTACGTGGAGAACAGGATCAAAGAGCTGAAGAAGCGGAGGGATACGCTGAAGAAGACTATGGAGAACATGCTGCAGGGCTTCCCAATCTACAAGGAGTACATCAGCTACATGTGGGCCTTCCCCATCCCCCAGGCAGCGATGATCATCTGCTACATCAGGGATCCCGCAAGGTTCCCCACCGTCACAAAGCTGTGGAAGTATGCGGGACTAGCTCCAGGGCAGTCTCCGCATGCAGGCAACAAGCGCTACCATGTGAAATTGAAGACAGCGGTGATCCGCAGTGTTGAAACCATGATGATGGCAAGGTCCTCGAGGATCACAGAGCTCTACCGCAGGTTTAGAGAGCAGGAGGACCAGAAGCACCCCGAGCTGCGTAAGCCACACCGGCACAGGAGAGCCATCAGGAAAGTTGCCAAGGTCCTTCTCTACGCTATCTGGAGGAAGTGGCGCGACATGAAAGGCTTGGAGTCAACTCTGCCCTACGCCTTCGAGTTCCTCAAGCACAGTAAGAGCGAGTACATCGACCCCGAGTGGCTGCTCGAGAAGAAATACCCCCTACACCGCAGCCCCTAACCTTTTTCCACACGGTGATATGATGCCTCAGCCTCGTAGCAATGCATCAAGTTTCACTGCAAGCCAGCTCAAGGTGCATCATAACCTGCTGCACCAGCCGAAAACAGTTGCCTCAAAGGTTTATGCAAGCCAGCTGGGAGTGCATCGAGCTTTGCTGCATCAGCCAAAATATCCTGCCTCTAGTTACAATGCAAGCCACGCCAGGATGCATCTCTCGAAGCTGCATCAGCCTATAAGCTATGCGTCGGGATGGGGTGCAAGCCTCTCAAAACTGCTTCAATATTTAATGCACCAGCCAGCTTCACTTGCCTCGAAATCTGCTGCAAGCCTACCTCGGTTGCAACACTATATGATGCGAGCCAGCCCAATATGCCCCTATAACTTTTGCGAGCCTATAAGATATGCAGCAGCCTCGGATGCGTCAGCCCTGACGAAGTGCAGCGTTAAAAGCTGCGAGCCAAAGCTTTTTGCACCAGAATTTATTGCAAGCCTAAAGACAATGCACCTAGTAAAGTTGCAAGCCGTTAATAGATGCACCATAGAAATGTGCACCCCAGCCGCCCATTTATGCAGCAACCTCTTATGCAAGCCAGAACCAAATGCACCATTTTGCTCTGCGTCAGCCTGTAAAGAATGCTCCACCGTTTCCTGCAAGCCCCTTTCTGGTGCATCAACTCCTTCTGCGCCAGCCTCACTCTCATGCCCCGCCATTTATTGCGAGCCATGTTTAGCTGCACCAAACTCTATTGCCTCAGCCTATAACAGGTGCTTCAAACTCCGATGCAAGCCGAATCCAAATGCACCACCTCGTTTTGCACCAGCCAGCTCTGCTTGCCTCAATCATACATGCGAGCCGATAACCATTGCATCCAGCACAGATGCATCAGCCTCTAAAGATTGCCTCAAAAAGAACTGCGAGCCTACAAAACTTGCCCCACATAAAACTGTGAATAATGTAAAACAGCAGTGGAGGTGAAGGCTATGGCCGTAGAAGTTAAAGTGAAGGTTGAAGACAGGCTGTACAGCATCCTATGCAAATTAGCTGAAAGAGAAGGCGTAACCGTTGAAAACCTCATCCACAGCCTAGTCGTAGAAGCCCTAATCGAGAAAGGAGTCATCCTATCGCTGGACGAGTGTTAGGTAGATCAAGCTGGGATTTCTACCTAACACCTAAAAAGAAAAGAAGAGGTGAAACTACACCCTGTAGACTTCAAGCCGCTTCCTCAACGCTCTGAAGGCCTCTCTACGCTCACCCTCGCTGTTCAACTCGTGGGCCATGAGGAAGTATTGTGCTTCTTGCATGTCGCTGGTGCTGACCTTAACCTTCTCAGAGAAGTGGATTACCAGGTTCTTCTCGGTTAAGTGAACATACGGGTAAGAAGAAGGCTTCCTGGTGCTGGTCCTCACCGCCTTCTTTGAAGAGTCGTAAAAAATGTAGTAGCGAGACATAGGTTCACCTCTCAGCAGGCAGCTGACCACTTATCAGACTCCACCCCAGCCCTATCAGTAGTTCCTCCACCCACTCCCGGGCAGTCATCTCCCAACCACCCGGGAAGGTAAAAATGACGTCCTCGCCGTCACGCTTGTTGCCGTCCTTGAAAGTCACCGTCACCTTGAAGTCGTCCCCCCGTCTGTCGAGCTCAATCTCCTGGACCTCTAGTGGGAAGGATCCGCTCTCAAAGACCAGCACCCGGAAGTCCCCTCTCTTCTTGCTAACATGGAGGAGGTGGGAGTCAATGTTGTAAATCGCTTCTCCAAATGGCTTATACTTAATACCCCGGACCCTGGAGTAGGTCCGGGCGAGCTGCCAGGAGAGGGAGTGGAAGCTCCCCCTCCCGTCAACAACAACTTTATCTTTTTCATCCATTTCTTCTCAACCTCCTTTTTTCGCTTTTCAGCTTTTTGCTTAGAAGCGAAAGGTATATAAACCTCCGCAA
>Ga0190310_1000518_pt1 | contig 12872 bp, 10 predicted proteins | sample 48700778_MG_FD_165059 | JGI IMG/M metagenome (GOLD analysis project Ga0190310, IMG submission 165059) | Hydrothermal vent sediment bacterial communities from Southern Trench, Guaymas Basin, Mexico - 4870-07-7-8_MG | ecosystem: Environmental > Aquatic > Marine > Hydrothermal vents > Sediment ... | reverse complement strand
GGTCCAGGGCTTGCGGTGAGGATAATCGGAGAAGTCACGGAGGAGAAGCTTGAGATATGTAGGGAGGCGAACGCGATCGTCGAGGAGGAGTTTAGGAGGGCTGGAGTCTATGATAGGGTTTGGCAGGCCTTCGCCGTCGTTTGCGATGATAGATGGGTCGGGGTGATGGGGGATGAGAGGGTTCACGGATACATCGTGATAATCAGGGCCGTCGAGAGCGTAGATGGGATGACGGCCGACTGGCATAGAATAGACCACGAATTACTTGATAGGATATCTAGGAGGATAACGAGGGAGATACCCGGGGTGACCATGGTCGCCTACGCCGCAACCTCGAAGCCCCCATCAACAATAGAACCCTGTTAAACATCCGACCATGGCCATAAAACCGCCTAACGAAGAAATATGTTAGGAGCAGGTGTTTTGGACCGGGCGGGATTTGAACCCGCGACCTTATCCAGTCCTCCTGCCGGCATAAACGCTTTAAACGAATCGTCCATCTTCTTATAATTAACTCATTACTCGACGTCGAGCTTAGATCATCAAAGTTATATTATTTTCAAGGATTCTTTAAATTTGATGAGGATCTTTCTAAGTTCAAGGGCCTAAATGAAAAGGAGATATCGCGGTCTGGGAGAGAGGCTCTTGCTTTATGAAGAAGTCTTGAGACTGCGGCAAAAAGGTCTAGGATATAAACGAATCTCTAAGACCCTTGAAGAGATATATGGTGTCAGAGTAAATTCGGGGGCAATCTGTAATTGGATTAGCGGAAGGCATAACCCCTTAGGAAGGTGTAATAAAATTATTCAAAGCCCTGAACTTGCGTATGTTATTGGCGGATGGCTTGGTGACGGTACGCTAGCAGTCGATCAACGCAATTGTAAGCATCATGTTATTCTCAGGGTAAAGGATTTTGATTTCGCCACCGAATGGGGCAGATGTTTAGCAACGGCGTTCGGCGTTAAGAAGCCGTATCGACCTGTTTGGGATAAAGTTAATAGAAGATGGGATGTCAAGGCATCCAGTATTTTATTGTATATGATTTTAAGCAGGGCTAGGAAGAATCCGTGGATTACGTTGCCGTATCTCGAAGAATATCCAGCCGAAGCTCTTCAGGGACTCTTCGATGCAGAGGGTAACGTTGACGGCGCATTTTATCATATCCGTCTCCGTAATGCCGAGATGCAATTACTTAAATTGGCGAGGCATTTATTACGGAAACTCGACATCGATTCAAAGATCTATACGTGGAAACAGCAACTATATGTTAAAGATCCTGAGGGTAGGAAGATCTATCGAAGGAAGCAAGATGTAGCCTATTGTCTAGTGATTAGTCGTCGGGAGAACATCGTTAAGTTCGCTAAAAAAGTCGGATTTAGGATTAGAAGAAAACAAAAGGCGCTAGAAGATCTTCTACAGAAGTATAAGTCTACACCGATTTACCAGCTTAATTTCCGCTCTTAGGGGAATATTAGGAGGGTGGTGGGCCGGGGGGTTTTGAGGCCCCGTTTAGTGGACCGGGCGGGATTTGAACCTTATCGGTCAGCCCTCCTTTCGGGGCTGGCTCGCGACCTCCCGCGTGCAAGGCGGGCGATCTCCCACTGATCTACCGGCCCTTTGCCACGCTATCTATTGTTGATAGGTGGAATTTTTGGATTTTTCGTCGCGATCCTCTCGGATGGAACTATTAATATGCGGAGATTCAAAATAATCTTTGATGATCTTCGCGATCGGGGAGGTCTTGATAGATTTTATAGCCGTTGAGGACGCCCTACTGAAGGATGTGAAGACCTTTGAGAAGCATGCGGGCGGGGCTCCGGCGAACGTCATGGTCGGCCTGAGGAGGCTGGGGGTTCCATCGGCTCTGGTAAGCAAGGTGGGGGACGACCCGCTTGGAGAGTTCTTGGTCGAGAGCCTCAGAAGGGAGGGTGTGAACACGGATTACATTAGGGTCGATGAGGAGAGGAGGACGGGCATAGCGTTCGTCCAGCTCAGGAAGGCGAAACCAGAGTTCGTCCTCTACGATCAGGTGGCATACTTCAATCTAAAGCTGGAGGACGTCGATCTATCAGCGCTTGAGGAAGCCGACCTACTCCACTTCGGTGGAGTCTTATTCGCGAGAGAGCCGAGCAGAACCACGAGCTTCAAGGTGATAGAGCGCCTCCACGGCAAGATCCCGACGAGCTACGACGTCAACGTCCGCCTCCATCTATGGAAGGGTAGGGTTGAGGAGATGGTCAGGGATGTGGAGAGGGCGTTAAAGTTCACGGATATAGCGAAGATCGGGGGCGAGGAGAAAGAATTCCTCGAGGATCACGGGATAGATCTCGACGACTTCGACTTAAAGCTCCTCGCAATCACCATGGGGGCGAGGGGCTCGGAGCTTAGATGCGGGGGATGTAGGGTGAGGGTTCCAGCCTATAAGGTTGAGCCCGTGGACACGACCGGGGCTGGAGACGCCTACCTCGCAGCACTCCTCGCGTCGCTCTATTCTCTCGGAAAGTTGAGGGATCTCGAGCTCAGCGAGGAGGAGCTCCGGATGGTTGGGAGGTTCGCGAGCATAGTTGCGGCCCTGACGACCTTGAAGAGGGGGGCTTGGACTGTTCCCAGGGCCGAGGAGCTTAAGGGTTTCCACGAGGTCTCCGAGATAGTCGAGAGGCTGATTCAAGGGCAATCAAGCCGATGATGTGAAAGCCTTAATACGTCAGTTAACGGAGGCTTCCTAGATGCCGTCGCTCTCGGAGATGCTTAGGAGGGCTTTAAGCAGGTTCAGGTCGGCGAGCACGGTTGATAGGAGGGTTGTCGAGGAGCTGGTGAGGGATCTCCAGAGAGCCTTGATAATGGCTGATGTGAACGTGGAGCTCGTCCAGAAGCTTTCGGAGAACATCAGGAGGCGGGCCTTGAGGGAGGGGGCGCCCCCAGGGATATCGAGGAAGGATCACGTGATAAAGGTCGTCTATGATGAGCTGGTAAAGTTGTTGGGCGAGAAGCCCGCTGAATTGAAGATAACCAAGAAGCCCTACGTGATCATGATGGTCGGGATTCAGGGAACCGGCAAGACGACGAGCGTCGCCAAGCTCGCAAACTACCTCAAGCTAAACGGTTATAGGGTTGGGGTGATCTGCGCCGACACCTACAGACCCGGAGCGCATGAGCAGCTGGAACAGCTGTTGGATGGAAGGGATATACCGGTCTTCTATCTCGACGATGTCAACGCGGTCGAGATCGCGAGGCGTGGAATTAAGGAGCTTTCCGACAAGGTTGACGTGATCTTGATAGATACCGCTGGAAGGCACAGGAGTCAGGAGAGCTTGATGAAGGAAATGAGAGATCTTCGGAGGAAGATCAATCCGGATGAGGTGATGTTGATAATCGACGCGACGATAGGGCAGGCGGCGGGAGTCCACGCAAAGGCGTTTCACGAGGTGGCCCCGATAGGCTCGATAATATTGACCAAGATGGACACGTCGGCGAGAGGCGGTGGAGCGTTATCGGCGGTGGCGGAGACAGGTGCGAGGATAAAGTTTCTCGGAACCGGTGAGAAGCTCGAGGACATAGAGCTATTCAACCCGAGCAGATATGTCGGAAGACTCCTCGGGATGGGGGATATTGAGGGACTGATCGAGAGAGTGAGGCTCGCGGAGATCCAGGTGAGCGAGGAGAGGGCTAAAGAGTTTCTGAGGGGAGAGTTCACGATAGAAGAATTCGTGAACCAGCTGAGGGAGATGAGGAAGACCGGGCCACTATCGAAGCTACTCTCAAAGATACCGATCCCAGGTCTCCCGGAGATGTCTCCAGAAACCCTGGCCGAGGCCGAGAAGCAGATCGATAGGTGGGCGGCGATAGTCCAGTCCATGACCCCGGAGGAGAGGAGGGATCCGAAGATCCTGCACTCGTCCAGGGTTAGGAGGATCGCGAGGGGGGCGGGGGTCTCCGAGAAGGATGTAAAAAACCTGCTCAAACAGTATAAGCTCACGAGGAAGCTCATGAAGGCTGCCAAGAGGTCTCCTCAGAAGATCCTCAGGAAACTCTATGGGAGGATGATGAAGTAAGATTAAATCCTCGATGAATAATTGGTGGATCCGGGATGGAGAAGCCCCTCGACATCTTGAGGAAGTCTATCGAGATATTGAAGACCTATCCGCTATGCGACTACTGCTTGGGGAGGCAGTTCGCGTCCATAGGATCGGGGCTGACAAATCTTGAGAGGGGCCGCGCGATAAAGACCGTGCTATTCATGAATGCGTGCGCCCAGCTAAGGGAAGGATCTGAAGATTTCGAGACCTTGAAGATCCTCGCGGCAACCGGATTTAGGGCGGCCGCCAAGAGCTTAGAAGATCTCGGGCTTGAAGTACCTGAGGCCAAGCCATGCTATATCTGTAACGGAGTCTTGAGTAGGAAGAGGTTTAATGAGATAGCCGAGAAGATCTGCGAGGAACTCAAGGAATATGAGTTTAAGAACTTCGTCGTCGGGGCGAGGATTCCCCCGGATGTGAGGGAGAGGGAGGACCTGATAAGATCCGAGTTCGGGATAGATACGGGAGAGGACATCAAGGGCGATGTGACGAGGGAGGTTGGGAGAATCCTCTTGAGGAGATTTGACGTCGTCGTCGAGTATCATAATCCGGAGATAGTAGTCTTGGTCGACATTTTCTCAAACGACTATCTCATCCAGGTCAACCCGCTCTTCATCAAGGGATTCTATAGGAAGCTCGTGAGGGATCTCCCGCAGACCCCGTGGTATTGTAGATATTGCTGGGGTAGGGGTTGCGAGTATTGCAATTACACAGGCAGGGAGTATCCGGAGTCGATAAGCGAACTCGTCGGTAATCCAACCCTAGAATTCTTCGAGGCATTGGACTACAAGTTTCATGGGGCTGGGAGGGAGGATGTGGATGCGACGGTCGTGGGGACGGGTAGGCCGTTCGTCCTAGAATTGAAGCATCCTAGGAGAAGATACCTCGACCTAAGGGAGCTTGAGAGGCTGATAAATGAGAGGGCTGAGGGTAAGGTTGAGGTCTCCGGATTAGAGTATTCCAGCAGGAGGGAGCTCAGATTATTGAAGTCTCTCTCGCCCATGGCCTCGAAGACCTATGAGGCCATAGTCGAGTTCGATGGAGATGTTGATGAGGAGTCTTTGAGGGGGGTTGAGGAGAGGTTTAGGGATATCGTGATCGAGCAGCGGACTCCTAGAAGGGTCTTGAGGAGGAGGGCTGATAAGGTTAGGCAGAAGAGGCTCTACTATGTTGAGGCCGAGAAGCTCGATGAGAGGCTCGTGAAGTTCAGGATAAAGGCTCAGGGAGGGCTCTACGTCAAGGAGCTGATAGATGGGGATGAGGGGAGGACTAAGCCGAACATAGCGGAATTCTTAGGCAGAAAACCTCTAAGAATAGATCTATCGGTGATCGAGGTGGAGACGCCCACCCTAGAGCGTGAAAAAGAGGAGGGTTGAGGATTAGATCGTTATTCCCGCGAACATCTGGAGGCACATCGCGGTTATTAGGAATCCATAGAACACCGCTCCAATGATCATTATTATATTGCTGACTATCCCAGGTCTGAGGGGCTTCGGCAGAATCCTATTGCTGACTATTAGCTGGAGTATCGGCGCGATCATCAACGCGAAGAGCCCGAGAACGGCTCCGGTTGCTGCGAGCTCATACGGTCTGGCGATCTTGAAGACCGTTGATAGGACCATTATGATGACCGCGACGCCGTAGATCAGATAGACGGTCAGATAATAGATCCTTCTAGGATCGTTCTTCGCCCACCTCTTGATCCTCTCGCTCGCGAACCAGAAGTTGTCCGCGACGGTTCTCCCAACCGAGTCCATCAAACCCCACTGATTATCGAAGAGGACCCAGAATCCTCCCAAGAGGACTATTATCCAAGCAAGTCCGCCCAAGACCTCCGATAAGGCCTTCGCCTGAGCGGCCGCGACCTTGAACCCCGTCGGAGCCAAGCCCCTCGGCACTAGAAGCGAGTAGGTCATAACCGTCGTTAGGATCAGCGTTATCATCGTGAGCCCTGAGAAGAATAGGTAGGAGTCAAGCCTAGCCACCTTTAGCCAGCCCCTCCACCGCCTCAAATTCTCTGGATCGTCTACGTTGAAGGGCATTTCCTCGGTCTTTAGCTCGACCTTCCTCCCGCCTATCAGCCCAGAGATATATCCGATCTTACTTCCCATCCCCCAGCCCTTATCCCTCGCATAGCTCGACATGAAGAGGTTGAAACCGAATCCAGCCGGAATATAGGCTATCGCCGCCGAGACTATGAACCAGTTTATCTGATCTCTTGGAGGGAATCCGAGCCTAGGTCTCAGGAAGCCCGCGAAGCCGCTTAAGACCGTGGCCCAAGCCGACGGTGAGGCCGAGAAAGCCACACCCACAATTATCGTCGCCAAGAGTAGGATGAGTAGGGGCCAGCTCACGATCTCAAGCGTCCTCTGAATCTTCCTGCCCACGTGAATCACTAACAACCCAACCGTTAGGGCGAATAATCCCCAAGCCAAGACTAGGTAGGAGTCTTGAGGTCCAGGCAATCTACCCAGCTGGAGCGCGGCTAAGGCCGTCGCCGAGCTCATGGCCCATCCAGGCCACACGACGGGTATGATTATTAGCAGAGTCCATATCCAAGCCCAAGTCATGGGATTCGGTGGAAGCCTTTGATACGCCTTATGGATCGGCTGGCCGCAGTAGATCGTGTATTTCAGGGACTCGACGGCGACCACGGCCTGAATTATGGCCGAGAGGAGGGCCGCCCAGAGCAGGTATGGCCCATACTTGACGACCAGTGCCGGGAAGAGTATCCACTCTCCGCTTCCAATCGCCAAGGATCCTAGGATGACCCCTGGGCCGACCATCTTCAGGTAGCCGATTATTCCCTGGCTTGGAGGGTCTGGAAGCTCCGCCTCAGCCATCCTCCATCCCTTAGAGAATTGGGCTATAAGGGCTAATTATAAGCTTTAGTGACCAAAAATGTGCATTACAGATCATCTCTCCGCAGGCTAAAACACGGAGACGGCGGATGCTTTAAAGGCTAGGTAAACCCGCTTTCCGACCCTCAGGTTTAGGTCTTCTAGGGCGTTTCTCGTGAGATAGACGGTGAAGGGGAGTCCGGCGTCGATCTTGAGGGAGATGTATGGGGGCTTCTCCGAGATCTCCTCTATAACCCCTTCGAGGATGTTTCTAGCGCTTATCTTAGCTTTTTCGAGGAGGATGACTATGTTTTCAGGTCTTATGGCGACCATGACCCTACCAGACCTTCTCGTCGTCGCATAGACCCTCACCCCCCCGAGATCTATCTCGGCCAGCTCACCCATCCTCGCCACAACCTCCCCCTTAAACAGGTTCTTCGCGCCCGTGAAGGATGCTATCAGCTCATTCCTCGGATTCATGATTATCTCCATGGGCTCGCCTACCTGGAGTATCTCCCCCTCAAACATGGCCGCCATCCTATCCCCTAGATCGACGGCCTCTATGAAGTCGTGGGTTACGTGGATGGCCGTGAACCCCAACATCCTCCTAACCTCCTTAAGATAGTCTCTAACCCCCTCCCTTGTCTCCGGGTCGAGGGCGCTTAGGGGCTCATCTAATAAGAGGATCTTGGGCTCGATTATCAGGGCTCGGGCGAGGGCGACCCTCTGCTGCTCTCCACCGCTTAGGGTTGAGACCCTCCTCTCCAACAAATGCTCTATTCCAAGTTTGCTGGACAGTTCTCGAACCCTCCTCTCAACCTCATCCCTAGGATAGCCTCTAATCCTGAGCCCATATCCTATGTTATCCTTGACCGACATGTGTGGGAAGAGGGCGTAGTTCTGCGGAACATATCCTATAGACCTCCTCTCGGGTGGGAGATATGTGACGTCGACGCCGTCCAAGATTATCTTTCCGGAGTCTGGGTAGTGGATTCCCGCGATGAGCTGGAGGAGGAGGGTCTTCCCGGCGCCCGTAGGCCCCATCACGACGAAATACTCTCCCTCCCAAACCTCTAGGCTGACATCCCTTATCCGAAACTCTCTCCAGCTCTTTGAGACGGACTTTAAGGAGAGCAGCGGCCTCGACGCCATCTCACGATCATCTCCCCGAGATATAGTTTAATGTCAAGACCACGACTATGCCTATTAGGAGCAGGAGGCCTGTTATCGGGATCGCGGCGGATAACCCGAACGCCTCAAACCTCTCGATCACCAGGAGCGCTATGGACTTCGGGTATGGGGCGACTATCAATAAAGCTCCGACCTCGCTGACGGCCCTCGCCCAAGTAACTATTGCCCCGGAGATGATAGATCTGGATGCGAGTGGGATCGTTACCGTGAAGAATGTCTTGAGATGTCCAGCTCCAAGGGTTCTGGCAACGTGCTCGAATGTCTCATCGATCATCGAGAAGCCAGATCTGGCCGAGCTTATGAAGATGGGGGCGCTCACGAAGAGCATCGCCAAAACTATCCCCCAAAAGCTATCCTCAATAACTATCCCTATCCTGCTTAAGATCTCACCGATCGAGCTCCTGGAGTGATAGGCTAGGAGGACGAGTATCCCGGCGACGCTGTGGGGGATGGCTAATGGAACGTTTAGCAGAGATTCTAGGAGATTCTTTAGGGCGAAATCCCTTCTGGCTAAGACGTATGCTAGGGGTGTTCCGAATAGTAGGGCTGAGATGGTCGCCGTGGCCGCGGCGGTGAACGTGGTTGATAGGGCGTTTAGAACCTCCAAATCCATTAAAGCCTCCCCCATCTGAATGGGATTCGTCGTGAGGAAGATCATTATCATGGGGATGAGGAGGGCGAGAACGATAATCGATCCAAGTATCGAGAACGTTAAGAATAGGCTCTCAATCCTCATATCATCACCCCAGCTCAATCCCTCCCGGAACACTTCCATATATCATGAATCTATCTAGGAATGATTGGCCATTCTTCTCGAAGATCTCTCTCCCCTCATCACTCAACAGTAGGTTTACGAACTTGATCGCCAGATCCCTATTCTCGGCACATCTCGGTATCGTCAAGCCATAGAGTATGGACTTTCCGGTTACCTCCTTTTGCTCATCCGTCCCATAAAGCAGATAGACGTGAACCCTTCCATATTCTTCATCGAATCCGGGATCGCTCAGATCTATCTGGGGCGGCAGTTCCACGTATTTTAGCCCATGCTGTACGGCGACACTCCTATACTCGAACGCGTAGTCGATTGCCCCGCTCTCAAGTAGGGCTATCAGGTCAACAGACTTAGATCTTATCACGAGGTTCGATCCAGGTTTCGGCGCGAAGTCCCTTGGAACATATATTAGGTATTCTCCGCCGGATTCCCTCGCGATGATGTTCGATTTATCGGTCACCAGCTTCTCGAGAAGCCTTAAGCCATAATATTTCTCGGCCAGAGCCAAAACCATCAGCGATCTATAGCCGCATGGATCATTATTCGGATTCGAGAACCCATATCTCACATCCTCCCTCATCAATATCTCGAACCAGTTCTCGGGATTTACCTCACCTGAGTACCTGCTCTTGTCCGTGTATGCTAGGACCATCCTGTTGGAAGCGAAGGCTATGTTGAAGTCGGCGTAGTTGGGAATCACCATGTCGTTTATCAGCCCGTAGTCGGCGGTCATCAGGATGTCGGCTGTCTTATGGAGCTCGGTGATCTTCCTCACGGCCAGCACGCTTCCAGACGGCTCCAAGACCACCTCAATCCCCGGATTCTCCTCCTCAAACCTCTCCGCAACCCCTCTTAATGGAACCGATAAGGACCCCGCATGAAATATCCTCAGGGTTCGGCTCCTATGGCCGCCGATCAGGTTTGCGTTCAGGGCTAGGGCGGCCGATGTGATCGCCAACGCGATAATCGAACATATTATGACGTATCCTCTCCTCATGTCCACCCTTGAGATGGATTAAGCGGGTATATCCTTTTCCGTTATCGGACGACTAACGATCCACCCATAATGCCGAGTATTCAATCGATATGATTTGTTCGGCTGACTAAGTGATAGACTTAAATTTGCGATGAAAGCCATGTGTTTGTATGGCTGAGGAGCGGCTTAAGGAGATAAACCAGTTCTTGGAGAGGATGTCGAAGGAGTTCCCGGAGCAGGCGAAGGCCCTCATGCTGTTCATAAGGAGGGTTGAGGAGAAGGGATACCTCGACACAAAGACCAAGGAGCTCATATCTGTGGCCCTAGGGGTCGCCAAGCACTGCCAGTGGTGCATCGCCTTCCACGCCAAGAACGCCCTCGACGCTGGGGCTAAGCCTGAGGAGATAATCGAGGCCGGATGGGTTGCGGCGCTGATGGACGGCGGGCCAGGGCTCATGTATATGATCCCGCTGGTGAAGTTCGTGGACGAGCTCAGCAAGAAGTGACATCCTCCACCCCCCATTTTATTTTGACTCCAGCATACGATTTCATCCGCTGAGCTATGGATCTGCTTTAAGCTTAAAAGGTGGGGTGACAAGCTAACACAAGAGGGGGTGCGAGGGCTAAGGGAAAGAGTTCTCATCACGGCGGCTCTCCCATACTCCTACGCCCCGAGACACTTCGGCCATCTGGCCGGAGCATATCTGCCAGCCGACATCTTCGCGAGGTTTAAGCGGATGAAGGGGGCGGAGACCATCTACGTCTGCGGAACCGATGAGAATGCGAGCAGCATAGTCATCGAGGCCATGAGGAGGAGGATCACGCCGAAGGAGCTATGCGACCTATATTATCCTCAGCAGAAGGATGTCTTTGAGAGGCTTGGGATAAGCTTCGACATATTCTCTAGGACTAGTAAGCCAATCCACCACGAGGTCGTCAAGGAATTCTATCAAAGGCTTTGGGAGAAGGGGTACATCTACTCGAAGGATGTGAAGCAGTGGTGGTGCCCGAAATGCAAGATCTTTCTCCCAGATAGGTTCGTAGTTGGAACGTGTCCGAGGTGCGGCGCCCCAAACCAGTATGGAGATGTCTGCGAGGTCTGTGGAGCATGGTATGAGGCATTCGAATTGAAGGATCCGAGATGCTCCCTCTGCGGATCAAGGCCCGAGATAAGGACGAGGAAGCACTTCTTCCTAAAACTTAGCGTCTTGGCGGATAAGGTCCTGGAGTACGTCAAGGGTAAGAGGTTTTGGAGGAAGGCGACCTACAACAAGACCGTGGCCTGGCTTGAGAAGGAGGGGTTGAGGGACAAGGACATAACGAGAGATTATGAGTGGGGGCCGCAGGCGCCGTTCCCGGGAGCTGAGGGCCAGGTGATCTATAACTGGGCTGAAAACCTGCTCGGATACATCTCGGCCACGAAGGATTGGGCGATGAACGTCGCCAGGGATCCGGGGAGGTGGCGGAGGTTCTGGCTCGACGAGAACACGAAGCTCTACTGCTTCATAGGGAAGGACAATCTATTCTTCCACACGATCCTATTCCCAGCCCTCCTAATCGCCCACGGAGACTACATCCTACCATATAACGTGGTCGTGAACGAGTTCGTGAACCTTGAGGGCGAGAAGCTCTCGACCAGCAGGGGCTGGGTCGTCTGGCTCCATGAGCTACTTGAGGAATATGATCCGGATGTGGTGAGATATTATGCGACGGCGATAGCCCCCGAGACCAGGGACACAGACTTCAAGTGGGAGGACTTCATGGAGAAGATAAATGGGGAGCTGATAGGAACCTATGGAAACTTCGTCCACAGGGTATTGACCTTCATCTACTCGAAGATGAATGGAGTAGTCCCGGAGCCCGGAGAACTCGATGAGAGGGATGAGGAGATCCTATCGAGTAGGATCAAGTTCGCCGAAGAGGTTGGGAGGAAGATCGAGGGATGCGAGTTCAAGGCCGGGTTAAAAACCATCCTAAAGCTCGCCCAGGAGGGTAATAGGTATCTGAACGAGACGGCTCCATGGGCGAATCCCGAGAAAGCGAACACCGCCCTCTACGTTCTCGTTCAAATCGTCCACGCGCTTGCCGTGATCTCAGCCCCATATCTTCCATTCACCTCTCAGAGAATATTAGATTACTTGAATCTCGATAGGAGGGTTGAGGATCTTAGGTGGAGCGATGTCGAGAAGCTCATACCATCGGGCCACAGGATCAAGAAGCCCAAGCCCCTCTTCAGGAAGATTACGAGAGAGGAGATAGATGAGAAGCTTAGAAGGCTTGAATCGATTAAGATCCAGAAAAAGGTTGGGGGTTAGCTTAGAGGCTTTATCCCAAGCTCCTCCATTATCTTCTCAAGCTCCTCGTCGCTGAAAGCCTGCTTCTTCTCCTCTTCCTCGGGCTCCGTTAAGCTATCGCTCTTAACGCCGGTCAAGATCAAGGATACTTGGAGAGTTGAGTCGAGCGAGCTGTCTATCCTAGCTCCCCAGATCACGAGAGACTCATCGCCCATCAATTCGGAGACTATCTCGGCAGGCCTCGCCGCCTCACTTATCTTCATATCATCTCCGCCGGTTACGTGGACTATTGCTCCAGTCAATCCCTCATAGGTTATGTCGAGTAGGGGGGTTTGGAGGGCTGTGAACGTGGCCTCCTCAGCCCTATTCGGGGTCGAGGATCTCCCAACCCCTAACGCCGCCAGCTTCCCTCTCATCATTATCGCCTTGAAGTCAGCGTAGTCTATGTTTATGAGGCTCGGCTTGGCTATGGACTCGGTTATGCTCATTATCATGTTGCTTATCACTTCGTCGGCTATGCTGAACGCGGTCTTCAAGCTATACTGCGGATAGAGGTCGAGCAGCTTATTGTTATCTATGGTCACGACCGTGTTACACTTCCTCCTCATATCCTCCAATCCCTGAAGGGCTATCCTCTTCCTAACATTACCCTCAAACTTGAATGGAAGCGTAACAACCCCTATGACTATCGATCCAAGCTCCCTCGCGACCTCCGCCACGACA
>Ga0190310_1000513_pt1 | contig 12930 bp, 13 predicted proteins | sample 48700778_MG_FD_165059 | JGI IMG/M metagenome (GOLD analysis project Ga0190310, IMG submission 165059) | Hydrothermal vent sediment bacterial communities from Southern Trench, Guaymas Basin, Mexico - 4870-07-7-8_MG | ecosystem: Environmental > Aquatic > Marine > Hydrothermal vents > Sediment ... | reverse complement strand
ACTGCAATCCCCTCATTAACCGTCTTTATCTCCCTTAAAACCTCATTCATCCCCATAGATAATTTGCTCATCTGCCTACTCATCTCATTCAAGCTCTTAATGGTATTGTGATTCTGCTCTGCCAGCAAAGCCACCAAAACAATATTCAACTCATCCCTCTTAAGCTTCCTCTTAGAAACAATATCCAAAAGCTTACTGGAGACCGATGGTGCAAAGGCATTAATCAGGCTAACCAACACTTCATCCATACACTTCTCACCTACAACAACCTATAATAAAACTTCAATTTTTTAAGTCTTACCCACAAATGAATGTAAAGTTCTATTTAACCATAAGGTTTATAAATCCCTTTTTACATATGTATTAATGGGGATGACGATGAAGCTACTACAAATATTCAAAGACTTCCAAATCGAAATAAAAGGAAGATCAAACATATACGAAGCAATATTCAGAGTCATACCAAAAGAAAACCCAAAACACCTAACCCTAAACGACCTCAAAAAATACATCCAAAACCTACAAAAAAGATACCCAAACTCAAACTTCTACCTAAGACATACACATGTAAAAGGAAAAGAATATTACGTCATAACCCGCAAAAGCTACTACATTGGAAAAGACGGGAAAAAACATAGAGTCCGTGATAGAGTTCCGATCTACGTAGACCTGAAAACCCAAACTTTCTATGTTCCAGCAAGCTACGTCAAAAACAGACGAAAACTAGTAAACTACATCTGCATGGTAACGCTAGGAAGTCTGGGAATAAGTCAATCAAAATACGTAAGGATGGCACACTAGAAAAATGAGTTCATACAGACGAGGATACATAATAGAACTAAAAGCCAAATCCCAGCTCAAAAAGCTCGGAGCTAAGATCGTAGTGCGATCAAGCAGAAGCAGAACCCCCATCGATTTAATTGCCATATTCCCAGACCGAAAAGAAATATGGCTAATACAATGCAAAGCAAAACGAGAAGCACCAAAAAACCTAGACAAACTCAGAAAAAAATTCCACGATCTGGTAGAGCTAAGCGGAACATACACAGTCCACCCAGTCATCTATATGAAAAAAGAAAGAAGATATCAATTCATGGAGCTGTAAAGACATGAACAAAAAAGACATAATATCTTGGATCGGATTCATGTTGGCTATAATTTCTCTCCCCATATGTCTAATCATACCTTCAACACTACTGATGGTTTTCGCACCGAAATATCTAGGCTTTCTAGGAGCATTACTATTTACCAGTCTGGGAGGCTTAATTCTGGATGCATGTATAGGATTATTGCTCTGGTGCTTATGCCTAGCAACAATAATAAAAACCCTAAAGAAGATGGGAATCATAAAAGAAAAAAGAACAAAACACTAAATCGGTAAGCCAGCCCTTCTACCAAAACGACTGAGCATTCTTCTCATAGTGCTTTCCAGCCTAAAAGCCCTCATGAATTCCTCAACCATCGTTCTGCTCTTCTTCTCCTTCTCTTCTCTAGTAAGCTCTGGATGCACAGCATCAATAATATCTAAGAAAATCTCATACAAGGCATCTCTGATCTCATCCTCATTGGCATGACCGCCAGTATAAATACTAAACAAGTAATTGATAGTCGAAGCTACATCCATCCTTACAGTCGGATCATCTATTCCACTCAACAAACTCAATATCTTAGCTTGAAGACTCATCTACTCTCTCCCCAATTTATTCCTCAAACTCTTCAATAACCTTTACTACAGCACGCATTAAAATATCTTCCTTAGTTATGCCCGTCTTCTTTTCCACTCTATCCAGTCTATCCCATATTCTAGCTGGAATTATAATCTCAAGCTTCCGAGCTCCCAACCTCTTTCTCCCCACTCTCTAATTCAGCAGTCTCCTCTAAAACTTTTTCTTCCTCTCTCCTAATACGTCTTTTTCGATTAAAATGCTCCACTCCACTCCATCTATCGCCGTAATAAAATTCTGCCGTAATCTTAGCCGAAGCTAACGTAACAGCACGTAATACTTCCTCATTCGCATCATGCTTCTGCATCCAATCCTCTAAAGCAGACGATATCCTCTTCACCCATTCCTGCACATGATAATTCTTAACAATACCCATGATCTTATAGGCAAGCTGTTTATAATCCAACTGCAACCCGCCAGAAATCCCATAAAAACCCAAAACCGTATTTACAGCCACATCCACCAAAGCCCTACACGTCCATCCAGTAAAAAATTTAGATGCAACTTCCTTACCAAACAAAGTATCCGTATCAATCTTCTTCTTTATGATATACTTTTCAGTTACAAATACAGCCTTGCGTAAAGCTCTAGCCTCATCTCTAGGATAAAGAAGCAAAGGAATCTCTTTATTCTCAAATATAGTTTCCAACGAAATAGGCTGTTTTGACAAACTGTAAACAGCTCGTCTCCGCATACTCTCCGTTACTTTGTTAGTTAATGTCTTCACCATCTTACCTACCATCTACTAAAGTATTAACCTACTCACTTTTATAAATAATTATCTCATAATCCAATATTCTAGAAAAGCCAGATTCTTGGATATTTTTGCAAAAAAGCAATTTTTTTCGCCTTATTCAGCAAAATATCCAAAAAATGAAACTAAAAACTTATATACATGTGTAACACCAATATCTTCTTGGTGATCGGGAAAAATGCCCCTCTACAAGTCTGGTTTAGATATGTGGAAGAAATACCAAGTGAAGTTCAATGCATCAGTAATTGGAACGAGGTTCACCGATGTCAGAGACTTAGCCCTTGACAGAGCTCAGGAAGGACTCAACATGGTCGCCACCGCCAGAGACCTTGTGCGTCCCATACTGGATGAGTATGGTATTGGTGGCGGTCAGAGAGCCACATACCTTGCCTTCGCTACATCCCTTCTGAGACATGTTATCCGTCAGAAGGGAGATGTCGCCAAGAACATAGCATCTGGTCTTAAGAGCTACTTCGTTACTGCCTACGGACTTGATCCCAGCATCTGCGATGAGATAATTCAGGTGATCTCTGGCTGGGTGATCGCCTACTAAAACTTAGGCGATCATCCACAGAAAAGCTAGGCTCATCCCCCCTATTTTTTTATGGTAAACTCTAAATATTCTGATTAGCTTATTCTATCTCAAATGGTAACATATGGTGTAATAACTTCATATGCGACATCCTTAACTGTAGTAGGAAAGGACATAGCATACGCCATAAACAAGCTTGGTCATCATGCAGTCTTTCATGACTATCAGATACAATGGTATGATGCCAAAAAAGAATTCGATAGAGGAATAATTTTCATTCCCTTTGATCCACTCTACGCCCCATCATGGTTTCTCCTTCAAAGAGACTACAATCTACATGGAATCCCATCAGTTACATATGTAACAGTAGAAGGAGAACCCAAAAAATGGCTGGTTAGAGACTGGATAAGAAGAGATTGCACATTCATAGCAAACAGCAAATTTACAGCCAGAATGCTAAAGAGAATAGATGTTGATGTAGTCGACATAATCTATCATGGAGTAAACTTTGACGCAATCAAACAAGCCAAACCCCAAAAACAACAACTAAAAGAAAAACTGGGAGCAAAGATCATATTCGGCACAGTCGCATCAAATTTACCCAGAAAAGGACTTCCACACTTGGCTCAAGCAATAAAGACAATATCGGAAAAGCTTAAAGATGCAAAATTCTACGTTCTAACCACGCCAGAAGGAAAAATGCATTTCATAGGATTAGAGAATGTCTTTGTTTCTACACAATTTGGAAAACTAACACGAAAAGAAGTCTTGTCTCTCATCGGATCATTTGATTACTACATATGTAGCTCCCTAAGCGAAGGATTCGGATTGCCAGTTCTGGAAGCACAAGCCTACGGAATACCAGTAATATACCCAGACTATGATCCATTAAACGAGATAACGCATCCAACAGCCAACTTTCCAATAAAAATAATCGGAGAAGAATACCAATCGCAAGATCAAGGCATACTGTTTCTTCTACGTGATTACAATCCAGAAGACATGGCAGAACAAATCGAAAAAGCCTATGAAATATACACATGTAAACCAGAAGAATACCAGAAACTAAGCCAACAGGTCAGAGAATATGCAGAACAATTCGACATCACCAAGACCTACTCCAAGTTTATAAAGGAGTGAGGGAACGCTAATGCCCAAATCAATGATCAACAAAAGCTCAAGCTCAATAAAGAAGAAGTATCATCAGAAAACGCTCTCAGATAGTGCCATCTACAATACTTACATGAGACTCTTAGATGTCGAACCATTATTTGCGGAATATGTATGGATGCAAATAAGCGTTTTTGACCTATCAGAACTAGGCTTAGGACTATTATACAACATCCTACCAATAGATTTTGAACCCTACAGCATAGACTACACCTTTGAAACACCAACAGTAGATGAAACTCTACAAGGAATCTGGGCTAAATTCAAACCAGTAGACTTCTCAAAACTATACACGTGGATGACAGACTTCCGAGAATACATCATCGAAAACTTCAAGGAAGAATATCAAGCAGACCTATTAGCCATGACTGGCGAAAAAGCCATCTACGGAGTAACCCCATATGCAAGAGGAATCTACGATCCCGTATTGGCAAGAGAATTTGTGCGTGCAACATTCCACAAGCTAAGACTCCTAAGAACACCAGATGAATCATGGAAGTCCATGCTTCAGCAAATAGCCGACTTTCTAGAGATGATCGGAGTAACAGACGACAACATATTCAACAGAATAATGATGCTATTCTCAGCTCAGACACAAAGCTTCGTGCTAGGCTTAAGTATACTGGGAAGAAGCAGACTGTCAGAGACTGAAGGAGACTACGCAAAAATTCCCTTTCTAGACGCACAAGGATACATTCACGACCTGAAATTCAGAACTCTAGACCATCTCCAATTCGGATTTATACTGGGAGTTACGCCACTAGGCTATGGTCTGCTTCTACCCAAAAACAGCATCTACAAGCTAATAGATGGAAAGAAAAACCCATCATTCATTAAAGTCCTAACTGAAAAAATATCTGGAATAATCCAGAGGCTAACCATGAGTGCATGGAGCTACAGCAATTATAACCGCCCAGAAGAGATGCTAGACTATCACAAAAGCGAAAAAGCAAACCAATACGATCTACTCCAAGCTCAAAGAAGATTCGTTGAAAACTGGGTTTACGAAAGAATACCGCCAGACGAAGCTAACCCAGTAAGGATCAGACAATACCAAAATGCAGTTCTGCAAGCCATTTCATGGAAAGCTAAAAGGCATAAATGGGGATTCAAGTCTTGGGAATACATGACTGAGGAACAATTTAAAGAGTGGTGGCTCAATTACTGGGAATCTCAAGGTTTAAGTAGAGAAACGCTTAATAACTTATATGGGGGGATGAGCCTATGGCTAGAAAGACTAAGAGAAAGCAAACTGAATCTAGGCAAGAAAATCCAGCAAATACGCAAACGCCTAGCCCTGTCAGTATGAGTCCGACAGTTACTCCACAGGGAATGCCAGCTCCAGCCCAAGCTCCACAGATAGCACCAGAAGTCAGAGACGAACTAACAAGCATAATGCAAGAGCTATTACTCAAAACACATGAGCTCAGCTTTGAGTATTCGACATGCGACTGCGAAGAAATACAGACGTGTCCGCTGGCACAGAAAGCAAAAGAACTATTCAAAGTAGTGAAACGACTTAACGAAATGATGCGAAAAATGGCTCCACCACCTAAAACCAGCTATGTAAGATAAAGAGGGCTTACACATGGAGACAAACACCTTCCACATAACCCCCTTTTTTATTGAAGTAGACGGAGTTCAAGTTGAAGTCCTTGAAGTCTTAAAAAGCCAGCTCATTTCTGGAGATACGTGGTATCACGTGGTTGTTTGCATACATTATAATGGAATAAAAAGCAGAAGATACAGCCTAGACGTTAAAGACATAAAAGACCTCACAAATAAACTTAAAATTGAGATCGCCAAAATAAAATTCATAGATTACGCCTATGGAATAGATGAAGTAAAGAGGTTAATCACATAATGCAATTAGAAAAAGAGTATGCTTTAGAATTCGATCCCGAAGAACTAAAACGAATGAGTAGGATATTAGCTCAAACGCTACTTGAACAAGTCCGATCAGAAGATAACGAAGCACAATTCACATTAATTACATGTGTAAGCGGATACGAGGTCATCGGAGAAGACCAAATAACAGAAGTAGTAAACCTTGATCTGGTCGCATCATCAACTGCAAGCGTTCTTGATCCGCTAACACAACTGAAAGATTGGTTCACAAGCATAATCAACTCAATATCGTCATGGATAGTCTCAAGCATAGAATCCTTCATTGATACATATGTAACCCCGACCATAGACATGATCAGCGGAAACGTCTCAGCAATAATCTCCGACCTAGCAAACATACCAAGCCTAGTAGTCTCAGCCATAACCCAAGAATTTCCAGCTCTAATCTCAGACATAACCGATAGTGTAGTATCCAGCATCGAAACAGTAGTTCTTGATCCAATACGATCATTTGTAGACTGGGTTTCAGCCCAATTTGAAGCATTAACTCCAATTGCAGATGCTATAATGGCTGGCTTAACTGACGCACTAAATTTTATAGGTTCTCTCTCAGCCACTCTTCAAAACACATTTACAAGTCTGATAGATCAAATCTCTTCTACATTATCTAGTCTGTCCAACTCACTTACGACAGTATTCTCTGATCTCACAACTGCTGTAACAGCTACATTTGACTCATTAATGTCCAATCTTATGAGCTCAATTAACTCAATAACGGATACCATAATGTCTTCTCTATCAGCAATACCATCAACAATCTCAGACTTGATCGATTCCATAACTGCAACATTCAACTCATTAATATCCGACCTTACAGACCTAGTTTATTCTCTATCAGATACCATAAACGCCTCTCTATCAGCAATACCAGACACGATCTACAGCATAATCGATTCAATACTAGCAGACCTGACAACCACTCAAGGCTTAATCAACTCAATAGTTGCATCTCTCTCTGCAATACCAGAAACAGTAGAATCCGCAACAGCAGAACTTGCAGAAGTTCAAAAAGCCATCTCTGGATTTGTCGATCTACTAATTGATTTACCAGCCAAAGCACCAGAAATAGTATATTCAATTGCATCTGCCATATGGCAACAGCAAATAGTTCCCCTTTTTGAAACAATAAATGTTACAATCATAGAACCCCTAAAAGCAAGCGTCAGCGATGTAGTAGTTAACGTTTCATCTGGATTCCAGCAGATCACTCAAGTTATAACTGGATTCACAAACAGCATTCTCCACTTCCCAGAGTGGTTCCCAGCATGGTTTGAAAAATACATAAGTAAACCAATAACCGATGCAATAATTCCAATTCAAGACGCAATTACAAATCCACTATCTTGGATCACGACATCTCTGCAACCAATCGTCAAAGATGCAACAAGCTCCTTATGGACTGGGGTTCAAACAGTCTGGAATATACTGCTCAAGAGTTTTGAAGAACTCTCTAAAGCTCTCTGGGAAGGGTTAAAGGGCGTATCCGAGACTATAGGAGATGTATTATGTAATGCATTTCAAGATGCTTGGAAAATGTTTAAAGAAGTAGGAGAACCATTCCAAGAGTTTGTTCAAGAAATTTATAAACAAATACCTAAAGGAACAATATCATATCTTAAAGCTCTCACTCTTCCCGTATTTAAGAATATTTTTGAAGAATTTAAGGTAGGAACGCCCGTATTTCTCAGGATTGACTATGTTTCAGCACGACTAGCTGTAGCTACTGAATACATGTTAGGAATAGGATTCATGCCACTATTGGGACAATTGCCAATACGGCTAGCCTCATGGGTGCTGAGAGCTCTCGCTAGGGGAATAAGCGGTCTTAGCTGGAAGAAACGCATAAGCCTTAAACCATTAGGAATAGGTATAGAAACAGAATTTGACTTAGCAAAAGCATTCGGAGCATCACTTTCAACCTATGCAGATAATCTGATGAAATGGCTGGATGAGGTAGGCAGAGGAATTGTCTACGGATATGCAATATGGATGTCGCAACCCATAGCCAAAGTGCTTAACTTCTGGTTTAGAAACTTCATTCCCATAGAGTTGCCTGATGAAGATATTATAATTGAACTTGCCAGAAGATCAATGCAATATACATATGAAAGAGACGCTACAGGCAAGATCACCAAAGTCGAACCCTCAGAATACTTCAGCAATGTTCTTAACATAGCGAGGTTCTACTATGGATTATACGGTTACTCAGACGAAGCACTACGATGGATATTCAGCTACTCACTAGAAGACTGGGTTCAAACCAAAGATCGATTTGGTTACATCAGAAACTTTCCAATAAGTCTGATGCACGAGCTACCGTCAGCCTCAGACATAGCAACAATGATGGTGAGAGACCTATTCTTCGACTTTGATAGCTTCAGAAAAGTCGCACATATGAGAGGCATGACAGAAGACATAGCATACATGTATTATTTCCTAAGATTCAGATACCCGCCACCAGAAAGACTATGGCAATTCGTAACAAGAGGCATATCTGGTTTGCTTTGGGCAACACTTTCAACTGAGGAGCTAAAAGACATCGAAGAAGAAGCAAAAGCTGTAGGAGCTCCAGTCCCCATATCGCCAGCAGAATTGAACTTCAAAGCAAACGAGCTATTCAATGCCTTAAAAACCTACATGAAATGGCATGACTACGCAAGATTCTCATGGATCAAAGACTTCAAGTTCACATCAGACAACCTAATCTACATAGATACGCTAGCCGACATACCAACAAAAATAGACCAACGCTGGCTGGTTAAATGGGGCATATATCAGAAACTGGCAGATATTGGAGTTACATACAAGTCCCCAATCTCAGATTTCGTTAAGATCGTTACAGAAGGAGAGCCTACAGACGAAATAAAGAAAGGAGTATATCTAGAGCTTGACAACTTCTGTAGAACATTACAGTCGACAGGACTGCATCCATATTGGGTTCCTGCGGTTGCGGTAGCTGAGGCAATGAATGTTCTAGCGGATGAAAGAACATTACTCAGAACTGGATTTCTAAATCTGTTCAAGGAAGGATTCTGGGGTGTAGTGGCACTTGAAAGACTGCTTGACGGATTCGTTAAGTCATACTTTGGAGTAACCTATTTCGATACGGCACAAGCTGACTGGGTTAGAGGCTATACTGAAATACCTGTCAGATTTTTGCCAGCAGAACGAAAACTTCTAGAGCTGAGAGCCTTAATGGATAGAGCCTTAGATATACTCAGAGACACGGTAAGAGACCTGAGCAGAGGATACTCAGAATGGATCATAGAAAACTATGAAGAATTCAAAGAAAAACTGACAAGCATAATCAACAAAATAAACGAATTCTTTGCAGAAGACTACAAAGAAATAACTGGCGTAGAGCTCCCAGACGAACTGAAGCTTCAATTCGTAGAAGCATACTACAAGCCCTACATAGCAAGCTTAGACATATGGAAAGACATCTACACAATCAGAAGAGTGCGATACTGGACACAGAGATGGCTAGGCTGGATCATGTATAGAGTCGCTACTGGCGTGGTCAAGAAAGAAGACATAAATGAATTCGCTCAATATGTAGGAAAACAAGCCAAACTCACACCATACGAAACCAAATTCATACAAGGAGTTCTTGAAAAGCTCATGGGAATTGCCAGAAGAGAATACATCCCAACCCCCTCACAGCTAGCTACGCTCTCTGAATACATGGTTATCGACGAGACATTTATCGATAAAGCCTTTAAGGCTAGAGAAATACCCAAAGAATGGCAAAATATCTGGAGAAGCTATATAGAAATCAGACCGATTGCAGATGACATCAAAAGTTTACTAACAACCTACCGAAGAGCATTAGTATACACTACAATTTCAGAAGACCTAGAAAAGAAAATCCTATCCTATGCACAAAAAATAAACTTCACAGAAGAGGAGCTAGAAATACTCCGTTTAAGAGCTCAACTTGAAGAACTAATCCTGCAAACAAGACAATATCTGCCTACACCTTCAACACTAGCAACTCTCTCAGAATATGTCAATTTATCAGCAGACCTAATAAAGCAGACGCTTGAGCAAAGAGGAGTTCCAGAGGAATGGATGAATGCATGGCTTACATATGTAAAGGCAAGACCGCTCAAAGCAGATGCTAAATCCTTGCTATCCGCTTACATCAGAGCCTTAAGATACGATGCAACAAAGAAGGAAGAAGTAGACAAATTCGTTACAGAGCTTCCAACCTATGGATTCACAACTAAAGAAATAGAGTTTATCACCAAGAGAATAGAACTTGAAGAAGCAATAAAGCAAAAAATTGAATACATCCCGACACCTTCACAGCTAGCAACTCTAGCGGAATACATAGTGATAGAAGATGAATTGATCAACAAAGCCCTTAAGGCAAGAAGAGTTCCAGAAGAGTGGGGAGAAACTTGGAAACATTATATAATGGTCAGACCCATATCAGATGATGTTAAGGGATTGCTAACAGCATACCGCAGAGCATTACTCTACACAAAAATACCCGAAGAAATAGAGAAGGAAGTGTTAGGATATGCAGAACTCATTAACTTTGGAACTCGGGAACTTGAAATATTAAATCTGAGGGTTACATTAGAAAAACTAATTGCTGAAGCTAGAGAATATATCCCGACCCCCTCAATGCTGGCAACTCTAAGCGAATATCTTACAATAAAAGAAGACCTCATAAAGAAGGTTTTTGATGCGAGAAACGTTCCAGAAGAATGGCGAACGATCTGGAGAAACTATATAGAAATCAGACCGATAAAATCAGATTTCAAATCACTCATAACGGTAGCTAGACGTGCATTAAGATACGGTGCAATGACAGAAAAAGAATGGGAAAAACTATTATTGGAAGCATATGCACGTGGATTCACGGAGACGGAAGTTGGAATTTTAAGAAGAATTGCAGAGCTTGAGGAAGCTATAGAGATAGCCCGTGAAAACAGAAGAGAATATATCCCTACTCCTTCAATGCTAGCCACTCTGAGCGAATATCTTGTAATAAGCGAAGACCTCATAAAGAAGGTTTTTGATGCAAGAAATGTCCCAGAGGAATGGCGATCAATCTGGCAAAACTACATAACGGTCAGACCTATAAAGCCAGACTTTAAATCACTCATAACCGTAGCTAGGCGTGCATTAAGATATGACGCAATAACGGAAGAAGAATGGAAAGGCATATTGGCAGAAGCACTAAAATATGGATTCACAAAAACGGAAATTGAAATTTTAGGAAGGATTGCAGAGTTTGAAGAATCCATAGAAACAGCCCGTGAAAACAGAAGAGAATATATCCCAACACCATCGCAATTAGCGACAATATGCGAATACATACCAAAGGCAAGAGAATTCTTCGATAAAGTAATGGAGGCAAGACACGTGCCAGAAGAATGGAGATCGATCTGGGCTGACTACGTAGACTTCAGACCACTAGTAGACGAAGTTAAAAGGATGATTTCCAGAGTCGAAGACCTATACGTATACTTCATGATCACAGAGGAAGACTTCAAGAAAACACTAGATCAAGTAAAATTCTTGGGATATACAGAAAAAGAAATAGAATACATGCTTACAAACGCCAGATACGAAAGACACTACAGAGCATGGAGAGAACTAATCGGAGACATAGACCGCATGACAATGCTAGCCGAATACTCTCCAGACGCCAGATCATTCGCACTAGGACAACTATACAAAATGATAGACGCCCTACCAATAGAAGAAGAAACAAAAGCAGTCCTCAAGAAAATGTGGGAACAATTCATCAGACTAAAACCAGTCATGGATGAAGTAAGAAGATACGTAACAGAGCTCATATCCGACTTCGTAGAAGGCATAATCACAGAAGAAGAATTCGTATCTGAATTGAAAGAATTGAAAAAATGGGGACTAGACGATTACGAGATAATGTTTTATCAATCCATTGCAGGAATGAGAAAAGCAAGATACTTGAGAAGAAAACATCGCATAGCCTCTTAGAGGTGAAAAACGAAAATGCCGAGAAGAGATCAAGAAATTGAACAGCTAATAAAACTCAGAGAAATAATAGAGGAAAGTATCAAAGAAACCACAAGACCACCCCAAGCCACAGCATCCCCCAGACCAGCTCCTCTCTCCAGATCAACACCAACTCCTAGACCGCTACCAAGAGAAATGAGGAGATAGGTGGAGTGGTATGAGGGGATGGATTATAAGATAGTTTAAAGGTGGTATGTGTGTCTAAATGGGGCTTAACCCCTACAGCAAGTCTGTAGGGGAGCTAGACCTATAAGGGAACTGAAATCTTAACGCCAGAAGAATGGAATAAAGTAGTCGATGCCCTAGATGAATTGGATGGTAGAGCTCCAGCAGAGCTAAACGGTGGAGTGGCGACCTTCAGCGGAGACGGAACAACAACAAGCTTTCAAATACCGCATGGGTTATCGACAACTCCGACCATAGCACTTGTAGGAAAAGCCATTTCTGGATTGCCAGACATAGACTATTGGGAAGCAGACGCCACAAACATAACTGTTTACTTCAAGAGTCCACCAAGTAGCGGAACAGACAATGTTAAACTCTGGTGGCTGGCTGTAAGGCTATGATCCGATCATCCTCTATCTGGTATGTGAGACCGCTCTGGAAACACATCAGCTTTAGTGTTATTGGAGAAAAGCATTGCGAGCTTCTAAAACAATATTTCCGAGTTGAGTCAATAGATGAGCTCGCCTTTCCATTCATACAGATCATTAGTCATCCTCTGGTTTTGATGCAACCATACTTCTATCCCTTTCAGAAATTTGAGAAGAAAATAGCACGCAACCTTGATAGAATAAGCGGTATCATCGGAGTTGATGTTGCAGACT
>Ga0190310_1000512_pt1 | contig 12946 bp, 14 predicted proteins | sample 48700778_MG_FD_165059 | JGI IMG/M metagenome (GOLD analysis project Ga0190310, IMG submission 165059) | Hydrothermal vent sediment bacterial communities from Southern Trench, Guaymas Basin, Mexico - 4870-07-7-8_MG | ecosystem: Environmental > Aquatic > Marine > Hydrothermal vents > Sediment ... | reverse complement strand
CTATTCGGCCTATCAAATATGACCTACATGCTCTTTATACTTTATGTCCTTGAGTTCGTTAGGCCACCTTGGGGCCTAGATCCAGTGGTATTTGCTACTGCCCTCTACGTAGCATTTAACATTTCCTATGCCCTGCTCTCAGCACCAGGGGGCTCGCTATCGGATAGGGTAGGCAGGAAGAAGGTCATAGCACTTGGCTATGCCCTCTTCACGCTAACCTGCATTGGCTTTGCCCTAGAGATACCTGGAAAAGTCCCTCAGCTGATTATGCTAGCTCTATTCCTAACTTACGGTGCCTCAAAGGCCTTCTTTGATGGAACTCAAAGGGCCTATGCATCCGACCTGGCACCAGAGGAGGCAAAGGGCTATGCCCTTGGCGTATTCCATACGTGCGTTGGCCTAGCTAACTTAGCATCTGGTGGCCTAGCTGGCCTAATATGGGACCTAATGGGCGCTACCTGGGCCTTCACGTTCGCAGCTGCTCTATCGGCTATCTCTGCTGTTCTGCTACTGGCCCTCTGTAGGTAGGAGAAGGCAGCTCCTTTTGCTCGTGCCATGAAGGTGGCCTCCACGAGCTCCCAGGTTCACCCAGATGATTCTTGGGTTCCTACAGGATGGAGATATCTGGCGTTGAGAGGCCTCTAGACGAAAGGGAGCTAACCCATTTTGCTGACCTAGCGACCTAGCCATACCGAAGCCCTAGGCTAAGCCGATCCTAGAACCCCCAGCTAAGCACAGCTCACGTTTCCGATCCATAAGCCATATATGGCTACTTAGCAAGACCTGATGTTGGCACCGCTGTGGAGGTGGCTAGGCTGGCCCCTGATGGCTGGCTGGAGTGGATACTCAGCATGGCACGTCAGTACGGCTACCTAGGGGCCTTCCTAGCCTCTGTGCTCGGCAACGCCACGATCCTCCTGCCTGCCCCCTACTCGCTATTCGTGTTCATGCTCGGCACCTGCCTTGACCCGCTCCTGCTCGGCTTGGTGAGTGGCCTTGGGGCAGCGATAGGGGAGCTAACTGGCTATGCCCTTGGCGTAGCTGCTAGGAAGGCCCTAAATGAGGAGAAGCTAGCTAAGCTTGAGAAGGCCAAGAAGCTCCTTGAGAAGCCTGCCTTCTTCGTGGTCCTCTTCCTAGCTGTTACCCCACTACCAGATGATGTAGTCAGCGTCCCCCTTGGCCTCATGGGCTACCCGCTCTGGAAGGCATTCCCAGCCTTTTTAATCGGCAAGACAGTACTATGCCTCATACTGGCATACGCAGGTCGCCTTGCCTGGGACGTGGCCTGGCTTGCCCTTGAGGTCGGTGGCACGTGGGGCATGGTGGCTACTGGCGTTGCCATAGTGTTGGTCGTGGCCCTAGTCCTGCTCATTGATTGGGATGTGGTAGTTGATATTGTGAAGGAGAGGGGCTGGCCAGGGCTATTCACGTGGAGCGGTATTAAGCGCATACTAGGGACTATTAAGCTACGCTTTAAGAAGGGCGAGGGCGAGAAAGGTAGGGGAGCTCCTGAGGAAGGCTCGGAGGCATAGCAGATGGTCAGGGCAATAGCTGACCTACACATCCACTCAAAGTACAGCAGGGCTACTAGCAAGAAAATGGATGTAGAGCATATAGCTCGTTTTGCAGCTATAAAGGGCCTCAAGATCGTGGGAACAGGTGATTTTACACATCCGCTCTGGTTTAGGGAGCTTAAGGCAAGCCTTGAGGAGGAAGGCGATACTGGCCTGTACAGGCCACTGAGGCCACCTAGCTCCCCCATCCTCTTTATGCTGACGGCTGAGGTGTGCACGGCCTTTAGGTCAGACGTGGACGGGAAGGCCCATAGGATACACCACGTTATCCTCGCCCCTTCCATGGAGGCCGCAGAACAGGTAAGCGATGCCCTCTCTGCCTTTGGGGACCTAGGCTCAGATGGGAGGCCAACCCTATCCATGAGCCCAGCTGAGCTTATTGAAGTCGTGCTAGAGGCCTGCCCAGAGGCAGAGGTAATACCTGCTCACATCTGGACGCCCTGGTTTAGCCTGTTTGGCGCTTTTAGCGGTTTTGATAGGATTGAGGATTGCTATGAGGACATGACAAGCCACATACATGCCCTTGAGACAGGCCTATCCTCAGATCCACCTATGAACTGGCGTGTTAGCGCCCTAGATAAGTTCATCCTAGTATCTAATAGTGATTCACACTCATTCTACCCCTGGCGCATAGGGCGTGAGGCCATAGTATTTGAGCTTGAGCCCCACGAGATCTCCTACAGGGCCATCCTGAGGGCCATAAGGCATAGGGATACTAAGCGCTTGGTTATGACCATAGAGGTGAACCCTGCCTACGGCAAGTACCACTGGACGGGCCATAGGAAGTGTGGCATCTCCCTGCCACCTGAGGAGGCCATCAAGCTGGGCAATAGGTGCCCAATCTGTGGTCGTGAGCTGACGAAGGGCGTTGAGCAGAGGGTAGAGGAGCTAGCCGATAGGCCATATGGATTTAGGCCAGAGGGCGCAGCAGGCTACGTCCACCTCCTCCCACTCTCAGAGATAATAATGAAGGTTATCGGTGCTTCAAGCCCCAACTCTAGGGAGGTATGGCGTATCTACGAGCAGCTCGTAGCTAGGTTCGGCGATGAGTACTCAGTCCTCCTAGATGCGGGGAGGGATGAGATAATGGCCGTAGTTGGGCCAGAGGTAGCTGAGGCCATAGTAAGGGTCCGTGAGGGCAGGGTTAAGGTAGTGCCAGGCTACGATGGCGTTTATGGCGAACTCCTGCTGTTTGAAGAGGGAGAGCCAAGGCCCATGAAGCCCCATGGTGGCCAACGCAGCCTCCTAGACTTCATGTAGGCTTGAGCACCAAGCCAAGGAGCAGGCCACTCCCTGGGGATATCTCCATACTAGTGAATAACAGAGTTCCCTCGTGTCCATCATATTCTGATAATAAACCTTATATACCAGTCGGGAGAGCATAGGCCTGGTGAAGCACATGGTGAGGAGGATAAGGAGGGCTATCCGAGGCATATCACCCGTGCTGGCCACGCTCATTCTCATTGTCGTGGCCGTCGTCGCTGGCCTGATAGTCTACGTCTGGGTCTCGGGCTGGATGGGCCGGTGGCTGGGGGTCGCCTCACGAGAGCTCAAGATCGTGAACTGCCAGTTCGATAGGGAGTTCTGGACCAAGAGCTATGTGGGCAGAGCGCAGACTAGCGGTGAGAAGACCTACAACCTGGGCCACAACTGGTATGAGGCCTATGACATGTATGTATACGTCTACGACACCGAGGGCAACGAACACACGCTGACCAGGAGCGGGGACAACCTCATGTACAATGGCCAAGACGTAGGTGATATCCAGCGCTACAACCCCTGGAAGATCACGATAAACTTCACCACCCTATCCGATGCCACCGGGGCCACCTTCGATAGTACTTGCGATGTCAAGGTATCCGCCAAGTGGTATCGCATCCACCTGAGAATAGCGAACACGGGTGGCGTTGACATCTCCATCACCGAGGTCCGGGTTGGCCACAGCCGGGACTGCCCAGATTCGTGGAACTACTACGTGAAGTTCACCACTCTGCCCTGGACCATAAGGGCCGGCGATGAGGAGGACTTCTACATATCACGCAGCTGGGACGCCGGGAAGAACTACTACTTCAAGTTCAAGATAGACAGCGAATATCTTGGTCCCTACGGCCCATTCACGGCTCCCTGAAGAGCTCCAGAACGATGGGCCCCCGATATTTTTCTTATCCCTAAGGTGGTAAGTCTTTTTAAGAACTTCCCCAATAGCCATCTTCGATGAGGGTGATTGGACGGTGAGGAAGCACAGAGCAGGCGTATCACCCATAGTGGCCACGTTGATACTGCTCGTCATAGCTGTCGTGATGGGCCTCCTTGTCTGGACTTGGGCCTCCGGGTGGATAAACTGGCAGATGTTTCAGGCTGGCTCCCTGATAAAGATAGATGATGTGATGGTCAGTGATGGACGCATCCACCTGGTGGTGAGGAACGTGGGCTCCTCAGAGGTCGAGATAACAGATGTCCTCGTAGACGAGTTGGAATACGATACCTACGCCAAGCTCAGCCCCGGCGACCACGTGGAGCTCACGCTCCCCTACGCTTGGACCTATAGGGCGGGCATCCACATCAAGGTCTTCACCAGGACGGGCCAGTGGGCCAAGTGGAGGAACCCTATAAGGGTGCCGGAGACGCCGTTCGCCATAGAGTTCAACGGGCCCGAGGAGCAGGCCTACACGAGCGATGCCGACGACCTGGACCTGACCACGTTCACGATAGAATGTTGGTCGAAGATCATCAGGGCCGATGTCCAACGCTGGACCCCCATCGTGGTGAAGGGGCAGGGGTCCTTCCGGGGTTCTTGTAATTACGGCTTCAGGTACGACTCAGAGCAAGTAGAGGTCATATACTGGGGCGAGGACGACCAGCTCCACTACAGTACAGCTAAGATCCCAGACATAAATGAGTGGTTCCACTTAGTAGGCGTATTTGATGGTGGGCACCTCAACATATACATAAACGGTAGGCTAGAGGGCTCAGAGGCAACTACGGCTACGCCAGCTACTAACGATGACCCCCTCTGCATAGGGTACAACAACTACTATGAACTCGCCAACTACTTCATAATAGATGAGCTCAGGATCTACTCAAGGCCCCTCAGCATAGATGAGATAAAGGATAACATAAGGGGCAAGATAACTACGGATGGCCTCGTCCTCTGGTATAGGTTTGATGAGGGAACTGGCAATAGCGTTAAGGACGTTTCTGGTGCTGGCCACACGGCTAGCTTTGGCTCCTCAGCTCCATCCTGGGTAGATGGCGTTGAGAAGAGCGATGTAGATACCATCATAACATCCCTACCGCTAGCTATGTCTGCTGCCTGGGCTGCCCCAGCTAGGCGTGAATGCTTAATTGCCCTCCTGCTGAGAAACTAGTGGGGTAGCTCAGGTGTCGTGGTTGAGGCAGCGAGGGCCTAGGAAGGTCGCTAGGGCTGGCGTATCGCCTGTCGTATCCGATATCCTGATGACCGCTGTCGTAGTTATATGCATGACGGCCCTACTGGCCTGGACGGTTAGCTACGTTTTCCACAACCCAGGTAGGGATGCAGTTAGGGAGCGACTTGCATTTGAGGACGTTTGGTTCACAGAGCTAGCTGGCTACGGGAAGGTGGTTAGCATTTACCTCTACAACTACGGCCCAGTTAGCATAACAGTTGATTACGTAAGCCTAGAGCCAGGTGGGCGCATTAGCGATGCAGATTACGTTGAGGGGAAGAACCTCTCCCTTGACCCAAGGGGACACGGCAGGATAACGTTTAAGTTCACATGGGAATCAGGCAGGGCCTACCACATAAAGGTATTTACTAGGAGGGGGTCTGTATTTGAGGTCCTGGCCATCGCACCTTAAAGGCCAGAAAGGCATTAGCACGGTTGCGGGGGCCTTGTTCTTCGTAATAATAATGATAACGCTCATGATAGGTATTACCTTCTGGTCCATGAGCGTCCAACGTGAGATGAATGACATAGACGTAGCTAGGGCCTCTGAGGACCTAATCATAAATGAGGTCCAGTTCGTAAGCACGCCTGAGAAGAAAGTAGCCATTAACGTTACCAACAAGGGCTCGGTAGGCGTCCTCATAGTGGCTGCCTGGGTAATAGACATAACGCCTGGCCAGCCTGAGATACACTTCCGCTCTGACCTAACTGAGCTACCAGATTACGCACGTGATGGTGGTGTCCCCCTTGCCCCTGGCAGGACGGTGGTCATATACGTGTCATTTGATTGGGTAAGTGGGCATGTGTACAACGTGAAGCTGGTAACGCAGAGGGGCCGTGTCTTCATATACGCTAATGCCCAAGCCCCATAGCAAGATTAGGCTAATTAGGGGCTGAAATCTGGCTCTACAGGTGTCGGCCTTGGGGGCACCTATGATAGAAGTAGATGGCTCAATGAAGAGCGGTAGCGGGACCATGCTTAGGCTATCCGTTGCCTTCTCAGCCATAACTGGCCGACCACTACACATGATCAACATCCGTGCCTGTAGGTCAAATCCTGGCCTGAGGCCCCAGCACCTTGAGGCCGTCCTAACTGCAGCTAGGCTCTGTAGGGCTAGGGTATCTGGCGCTAGGGTGGGCTCCATGGAGATAACGTTTGAGCCTGGGCCGATAGAGGGCGGTAGCTACAGGGCTGAGATTGGGACGGCTGGCAGCATACCGATGCTCATAATGACCATACTGCCCATCTGCATCATGGCTAGATCAAGGGTGAGGGTGCTGATAGAGAAGGGAGGGACGGACGTAAGGCACTCACCGACCATAAACTACATGCGTTACGTCTTCCTCCCCGTGCTAGCCAAGATGGGCGTTAGGGCTAGGATAAGGGTCCTCAGGTATGGCTACTACCCAAAGGGCCTTGGCGTGGTAGAGCTGAGCGTTGAGCCATCAAGGCCCCTCAAGCCCCTCGTTCTAGAGGAGTTCGGGCAGGTTGAGGCCGTGAGGGGCATCTCGGTCTGCACGTTCCTTGAGAAGAGGAAGGTAGCAGATAGGCAGGCGAGGGCAGCTAGGGAGCTCCTAGCCAAGGAGGGCCTTGAGCCAGATATACAGGTCGTCTACGACCGCTCAAACCCAGCCCAGCGTGGCAGCTCCATAGTCCTTTGGGCCGAGACGGATACTGGCGTTATCCTAGGTGCAGATGCCATAGGGGAGCTGGGCAAGCCAGCTGAGGCCGTTGGTCGGGAGGCTGCTGAGGGCCTCCTTGCAGAGTTCAGGGCTAGGGCAACAGTTGATATCCACATGGCCGACATGTTGGTGCCTTACGTGGCCATAGCAGAGGGGCGCTCAGCCTACTTGACTAGGGAGCTAACCGACCACCTAGATGCGAATATCTGGCTTGCAGAACGCATAATGGGCGTTAGGTTCAATGTAAGCCAGGTAAATGGCCTCTACAGGGTTGAGAGGATTGCATAGAGGTGCTAGCCTTGACCAAGGTCCGAATAAGGGGCATATACGCAACAGCCCTTACTAAGCTGCTGCTCGATAAGGGGTTTATCATAGTTCAGCCATCCCTTGTCATAGCAGAACGTTTTATGATGGCCCCAATAGAGGAGGAGCCCGATGTAGTAATCTCGGATAGGCAAGATAAGCATGGTATAATGATCGTAGGGGCTCACGACCACGTAGATGAGGTCCTAAGGGCCATTAGAGGTGAGCTCTACGATGCCATAGTTAGGAAGGCACCATTTGAGATGTGGGCTATTTACAAGGGCCATGTGGTAGATTACCATAGACACATCATAGACATAGGCCCTTGTAGGGGCCTGCTAGCAGATGGTGAGGAATTAGGGCCAGATGAAACTTCCGTGCTAGTTCAGGTCGTGAGGGCAAATGGAAGGGTGCCGATTCTAAGCCGATTCCCAAGCCTGAGGGGTAAGCTTGCGACACTAAGGCCACTAGAGCCAGGTATAGAGGTCAGCAGGAAAATAAGCAATTTTGAGAAAGCCCAGTGGCTAATCAAGCTTGCGATGGCCATCCTGCCAGAGGGGATGGGGCTGAAGTGGCGTTCTAAATCTGCCCAGGCGGGCGAGGAGGAGCTCAGGGCGGATGTAGAGGCCCTCCTGGCTAAGTGGGGGGGCATCTTAGAGGGCTTCAGGGAGGCAAGTGGGCCTAGCAAGCTCGCACCTGGGAAGGCAGTAGTAGATGTTGAGCTGCCCCTGAGGGCAAAGGAGCGCCTAGATAAGCTTAGGTCCGCTGTTTGCCCAACGATAGAAGGCCACCATGCCTTCAAGACATGTGGTGGTGAAATAGCCTCATCAGTTGAAATGGCGGAGAAGCTCTTGTTCCAAGGAATGCCAAGGGAGCAGGTCCAGGCCCTCTTCACAGAGGTGATTAAGCAGCGCATGCCTGCGATAGGCTCAAGGGTAGAGCTGCTTCACGTGAAGCTAGATGGCACCTTGCTACGGCTTGGTGAGGCAGAGGTCCTTAGGGCTGATGAGGGGCTTAGGGACTTAATGCTCTTAAGGACCATTCGTGGCAGGGGCTTCTACGATGGCCTTGGCGTTAGGAAGGAGCCTGGCGACCTAGCCATAAGCAGGACGGGGGCTAGCTCCATGAGGCTCGTAACCAACTACCTATCAAGGGAAGGAGATTACAAGGGCACGTACATAAACATAAACACGCCAGTTGAGGTATGCCCAAGGCACCTTAGGTACGTGGACCTAGAGGTAGATGTGTGCCTCTGGCCAGATGGGAGCTACCGTGTGCTAGATGAGGAGCTCCTTGAGGGGGCCGTTGAGGAAGGCATCATCTCTAAGCGGCTAGCTGAGGAGGCCATGTTGGAAGTTGAGAAGGCCATAAGGGATATTGAGGAAGGGAATATAGGGCCTCCAGGGCCAGAGGAGCTAGGGCTGGTGGGCCTTGAGGGTGAGGGAGGCTAAGGTAGGCTTCTACGATAGCCCAATAGGCCGTTTCTGGTTTGCATTTAATAGAAAAGGGGTATTTGCCTCCTCTCTTAGGAATGAGGATGAATTCTTAAGCTGGCTGACCTCTAAGGGCATCTCGGAGGATATTATACGTATCAGCGAGCTCCCAAGCCAGTTGAAGGCCGAGCTAGATGCTTATTTCTCAGGCCAACCCATTAGCTTCAAAGTGCCAATTTGGTTCGCCTGGGGTACGGAGTTTCAAAGAGAGGTCTGGGAGGCAGTAAGGCAAATCCCCTATGGCCAAACACGCTCCTATGCTTGGGTAGCAAGGGAGGTCGGGAGGCCAAGGGCATTTAGGGCCGTAGGCAATGCCATACGGGCCAACCCAATACTGCTTCTAGTGCCCTGCCATAGGGTGATAAGGTCTGATGGCTCATTAGGTGGCTTCTCACATGGGCTTAGGGTGAAGGAGTGGCTCCTAAGGCATGAGGGGGCCATCTAGGCCTCCCCTGGCCACCATCACCTGCTAGCTAGCTTATTACCTGCCTCCATAGCTATAAGCCCGTGTGCCCTAGGAGGCCACTGATTAGGGTGGGCACTGATGTTGAGCTACCGCTGGTAGGTGCTATAGCATTTGGCATCATAGATAGGGGCACGAACGTGCTCCAGGTAAGGCCCACCAGCCTCTGCCCGCTCTCCTGCCCGTTCTGCTCAACAGATGCTGGGCCATCCTCACGCCATAGGGCAGCGGAGTACGAGGTCGCCCTAGATCTAATGCTGGATTGGGTTGAGCAGGTCGTCCGCTTCAAGGGCTCAAGGGGCATAGAGGCCCACATAGACACGGTTGGCGAGCCAGCTACCTACCCACGCCTAGTAGAGCTCGTCCAGGGTCTCTCGGACATAAGTGGCATAGAGGTGATATCCATGCAGACAAACGGTGTCCTCCTAGATGAGCAGCTGATAGGGGAGCTTGAGGACGCTGGCCTAGATAGGATAAACCTATCAATTCACGCCCTTAGGCCAGAGCTAGCTAAGGAAATGGCTGGAACAGAGGGCTACGACCTAGAGCACGTGCTCTCAGTTGCAGAAGCCATAGCGGAATCTAGGATAGACTTGCTCATAGCACCTGTCTGGGTCCCAAGCGTGAACGATAGCGAGCTAGAGCCCCTTATCAGGTTCGCCCTTAGGATTGGGGCTGGGAAGAAGTGGCCTCCCCTTGGCATACAGAAGTACCTAGCCCACAAGAGGGGGAGGAGGCCCCCTGGCGTGAGGCCAATGAGCTGGAGGGCCTTCTACAGGGCCCTGAGGGAGCTAGAGGCCAAGTACGGCGTAAAGCTCGTCCTAAGCCCAGAGGACTTCGGCATGAGGAAGGCACCGCTTCTGCCAGCACCGTTCTCAGTAGGGGAGGTCGTTAAGGTTCGTGTCCTAGCGCCAGGCTGGCTAAAGGGCGAGGTAACTGGCGAGGCCAGGGGGCGTGCCATAACGCTCGTGAGGGCCTGGGGCCTTGAGCCTGGCATGGAAGTCCTAGCTAGGGTAATCCATGTGAAGCACACCATCTACCTGGCCGAGCCCCTCTAGGGGCCGTCCTTAGAGGATAAAAAGGCCTATTAGTAGCCCCCTAGCTGCTAGCGTGGGGGCCGGTCGTCTAGCCTGGTAGGACGCCGCCCTCGCACGGCGGAGGTCCCGGGTTCAAATCCCGGCCGGTCCACCACGAACTTCATTCTCTCCGATTTGCTTAAATAGGAGCCCTCTCCTCCTACTGGCGGTGAGGTGCGTGCCCAGGCGGGCTAGGTGGGCTCACCTGCTCGGGGACCTTACCTTCAAGAGGTGGTTTAGGAATTTAGCTAGGGGGAGTGAGGCTACAGCTATTGAGAGAGCCAGAGTCCTCTACCGTTTCCTTAGAGCTCATAATCTGACGCCGCAACAGCTTGTTGACATGGCCAAAGAGGATATCACGAAAGTTGAGGACATGCTAATGGACTTCATTGATGAGCAGCTTGAGGCAGGTAAATCGCCGGGATACGTTGAGAACTACTTGAAAGCCGTCCGCTCCTGGCTTGAGTTCAATGGGATAAGATTGGTGAGGAAGATCAAGGTAGGCAACAGGAACCAGACGCCAACTATAGAGGATGAGAGAGTGCCGACAAAAGAGGAGCTGAGGAAGATACTTTGTTACGCAAGTGAGAGAGCCAGGGTCTCGATAGCCCTAATGGCGTTTTCAGGTCTTAGGCCAGAGGTATTGGGCAACATGAGGGGAACAGATGGCTTAAAGGTGAAGGACTTTCCTGAGATGGAGATTAGAGATGGCCAGGTCATATTCAAGCGGATACCGACCATGATAGTTGTGAGGCCCAGTCTAAGCAAAATAGGGCGCAGATACATAACGTTCCTGTGCGAGGAAGGCTGTGAGTATCTGAAGGCCTACCTAGAGAAGAGGATGGCTATGGGCGAGAAGCTAACACCAGAATCACCAATAATAGCCGTTAAACCCGGTTATGAGAAGGTGGGCAAGGGTAAGCGCGTTAACAGGCACATAACGACTAAGAACATCACCCGTGAGATTAGAGAAGCCATGAGGCCCGTCTTTAAATGGAGGCCGTACGTCCTCCGGGCTTACTTTGACACGCAATTAATGATCGCTGAGAGCAGGGGGAAGATATCGCATACCTACAGGCAGTTCTTCATGGGCCATAAGGGCGGTATAGAAGCCGTTTACACGGTCTGGAAGAAGCTCGTGCCACCAGTAATAGAGGATATGAGGCAGGCTTATGCGAGATGTGAGGAATTCCTAACTACTAGGCCGAAGCCGAGGGAAGAAGATCCAGCTCTTGCTACTATAAAGACGATGATAGAAACAGGCATACTGGATTTGTCAAGGCCAGAGGTGAGGGAATACCTCTTGGAGAAGCTCAAGATAAAGGACCTGAATGTCAAAATCGCCAAGATGAGAGCAGAGAAGGGGTTAAGCGAGGAGGAGGCGGTGGAGGCCGTTATATGTGCTGAACTAGGCATAGACTTAGAGCGAGTTAAGCTCATGAGGAATACTAGGCATAGAGACCCAAAGAAAGTTATAACAGAAGACGAATTGGAGCAGTATCTGGCCGATGGATGGGATATTGATGCCGTATTACCGAGCGGGAAAATCGTAGTGAGGAAGACGTGTTAAGTTGCGGGAAGACGGGCGTGCGTGCATCCATCTACCAGGAATATGCGGAGCTTGTTCTCCACTATCCTAGTGGCCTCAACTATATCTGCAAATTCCGTTAACGCTGTTGTGGATAGCTCTTCGTAGGGCTTAAGTAGTTCTCGTAAGTTCATTCAAGGCCCCTCGGAAGCTCTAAGATGGTTTCCAGCCTGGCCTCTAGGTATTCAAGCCTCATGAGATCGTCTAAGCACTCTGACTCCGTGACTTCGCCAGCCTCTACCTTCCTCCATAACTCCTCAGAGGACCTGGCAGCGTGCTTAGAGCATATCTTCGTTATCTCGGCTTTCACGTTCCTCAGCTCATTCTCAAGGAAAAGCCTGATGCCCTCTCTTAAGACGGTTTCCTCTGGAAGCCCTAACTTCTTAGCTACTTCTTTAGGGCTCAGTATCGCCGTCATGCTCGACCACTAAATATCCACGGCTTAGGTTTAAGTCTTTCTTGCTATGTCATGCGGTTAGTATAAACCCATAGTTCTCATGTCCTTATGGCATGCTCAACCCTAAGGAGATTATAACAAAAATGTCATGATATCGAATGGGAGGGCATGCTGATTCTTTCCTAATGAGGTGCTACCGGGATCACCTCAAAATAGGGCAGCACCACATTAGGCGCTTTCGCTTTCATGCTAATTATGCGTTGAATTAGGCCTACAAGGCCCGTTAACGTTCGGACGAGCTTATCTACCATGCGCTCTCTATACGTATAAATTTGTGCTTCAAGCCTTTCTTTTACATATTCATCTTTCGATTTGGCTATTATAACACCTGCCAGGTACGACATTCTATTTACCTCATTCACCATGTATTCTGCTATCTCGTGAAGTAAGACTTTAATAGCGCTGTCCAAGTCCTCTACGTAAATGCATACTCTATTGTCTCGCACTTCTCCTTCCAGATCGTCTCTCCAGCCGGGATACCAGGCTAAACCTAGCTCTTCTGGTAATTCTAACATTACCTTCAAAATGTCAAAGATAAGCCATAACTTGAGACAATCGTGTAGAGCACAGCCCTTACTAAGATTATCCCCCTTGTCGAGCACCAGCTTTCTTAACCACCGAAGCAATCTCATCATGACACTTAGTTTCAAGCGCTTGCTTAAATCTTTCTCGGGCGCCTCTCCTCGTCCAGAGGTTTATAGCCTTTCTAAAGTAAAAACATTTACTTTACGTATGAAATGTTCAGGCCTTTTTAGGCGAAGAATTGGCAAAAACCCGTTATGAGACATCATGGAGAGCTATAGTGTGAGAACTACATGCCAATTAAGGGTGAAGAATGGATCATAGCTCTGTATCGGCGTTGAAAATCAGACAAAAGCGCA
>Ga0190310_1000506_pt1 | contig 13040 bp, 9 predicted proteins | sample 48700778_MG_FD_165059 | JGI IMG/M metagenome (GOLD analysis project Ga0190310, IMG submission 165059) | Hydrothermal vent sediment bacterial communities from Southern Trench, Guaymas Basin, Mexico - 4870-07-7-8_MG | ecosystem: Environmental > Aquatic > Marine > Hydrothermal vents > Sediment ... | reverse complement strand
CCTTTTGAGCGATCTGCCTACTACTCCTACCATCACTATAGTGATATATGAGCTTAGATAGATCGTCGGTAAGGACATCTGTTAATACATCCTTTACGTTTCGCCATCCTTGAAACCTAGTCCATCTAAGAATCTCTTCAAGAAGTTCTATAATACGATCTGTCTTGTTATTGGACATAGGTTTCACCTATGCAAAAATTAAACAACATACTCTCCTCTCGCGAGTTTTTTTAATTCCTCAGGTGTTGCGATGAATTTATTAGTACCCTTTCTTATGTATACTCGTCCATCTTTCTTGTATTGGTAAATATTTTTTCTATCCCATGGCGGAATAACAATTATAAGAATTTTATGACCTAGTACTTCCCTCTCTTTAATTTCTATATTTGGTTGTGGAGAAATTGTGTTTCTAATCGAGTTTTGTAACATTTGGTCAAAATCCTGTCTTCTTAAATCACTTCCTATTATGTAACCATCATCATCTATTCCATAAAATATTAAGCCACCATTTTTAGTATTTAGAAAAGCTGCAATTTCTTTTGTTATTTTATCTATTTTTACACCAGGAGCCTTAAACTCATATAACTGACTCTCTCCATCTCTACATATATCTAAAATCTCTCTTTCTGAGGGAACAGGTAATGGTGACAATTTTGGTTTCTTGACTTTTTTATGTATTTTCTCTTTTTTGATAATTTTTCTTCTTCTACTAGTTACGTCCTGGAAGTAGGAGAGAGGAACATGACGTATTAGAGGCACTTTTTCGTAAACTATACATCCATCTTTCTTTACTATTTTTCCATTACTATCCAGTTTAGGCTTAATAAGACCCAGGTCTCTTAATTTTTTAATATCGTTTAAAGTAGATCTTAGACTCCTACCAACACTTCTTGCTATTTCCTTAGTGCTCCTCTTTCCATTTATTAATCTAAATACTTCAAGTCGTTTCGGCGCTCCTGAGAAGATAAATCGACCACGTGATATGAGCTCCTGAAGCTCCATTTGGTCTCACCTACTCAAATAATCCAGAATTTTCATAGAACACCTGCCTTCCTTCACGTCTTATAATCAAGAACCCCATCTCCCTTAGCCTCGATATCTTCCTTTTCACAGTTATCTCAGCCACGCCCATTTCTTCAGCTACTTTCTTCGATAACTCAGAGTAAGTTAGCGTTCCATCTGCTAACTCCAGAATTCTTGCTGAAACACGATCTCTTTGGACCTCTCTCTTGAACTGGTTTAATACATCCCTATTACTCAGTTTCAGTAATATTATTAGTTGATCCAGTTTATGCGAGATCTCCCTTAAAATAGCCACCCCATTCTTCTCCATAAACTATCCCTCCACTTCGACATCCCAATTTGATGGAATGTAATCGAAGCGTCGTTTTGGATAGCCACGTTTTTCTATGGTGATGAGATCTACTTTTCGCAGTTCTTTGATGAACCTTTGAACAGTTCTAGGAGTGACACCTACTTTTTTCGCTATCTCCTCTGTGCTCCTTAGTCCGTTACAAAGAGCCCATATTCGTTTCCTTTCATCCGTGGTCGCTATTTTCTCCAACTCTTCTTTCAATGCTTTTCTCGTAAGTATTTCCAGTAGCTGTCTAATCTTCGAAAGCTCGTCCAGGAGCACCTGAATTGATTTTTCATCTATCATAGGCTATCGTATACAATACGACATCCTTAAATATAAAAGAATTTCGCTTTAGGGTATACTCAAAATGCGTAGATGAAAAGAGTGCAATGGATAATAAACAGCTATTCTGTTCAATGAAGAATCAGCTCTTGGGTAAACAATATGGACAAAACATAAATAGGCTCAAGTGTCTATCTTAATTGAGGATATTTTATGCCGAGGGAATACAGCAACCTAAAGGCTAAGATCTTAAAACTCCTAGATGAGAATCCGGCTCAGAGCGTCAAGGAGCTTGCTAAGCAACTTAAGGTTAACCGAAGCTTCATCGCTGGCTACCTTCAGGCCCTAGAAGACGAGGGATACGTGAGGTTCAAGAGAATAGGGCCTGCTAAGGTCTATTTCAATAGAAAGAAGTCGGGGTGATCAAAGTGGCGGCCAGGGAAGAAGAGAACGTAATTCATAGCCTCTTGGCACCGGATAGCATTTTAGAAGGTCCATTTTGGCCTGAACGTGTACGAGTGATCTCTTCTAGGAACATAGGCAGTAAAGTTGAGGTCTCATGTGTTGGGCTTAACTCCAACAAGTTCTATTCGAACATCCTCACGAAGACTGACTTAGCTAAGGTGAGGAGGGTTTATCTAGGAAGGAAGGATTTCAAGGGGGATGCGGAGGCTTTCTTTCTTTGCATAGAGGGGAAGAGGATAAGGTACGCCCATCAGTTCGATCCATTATTCGCGGTTAACGTTTCTCAGATAGATCCGCTTCCCCATCAGATAGATGCCGTTTACCATCATATACTCAAGCAACCTAGGATCCGCTTTCTCCTCGCCGACGATCCCGGAGCCGGGAAGACCATAATGGCTGGACTCGTGCTTAAGGAGCTCAAGCAGAGGGGGCTAGTCAACAGGGTTCTCATAGTCGTGCCTGGTCATCTTCGTGACCAGTGGATAAGGGAGATGAAGGAGAAGTTCGGTGAGACTTTCAGGGTCGTAGATAGGGCAGTGATGAATGCTTCCTGGGGAAGAAACGTATGGTTAGAGGAACAGCAGGTCATCACTTCCATGGACTTTGCTAAGCAGGACGACGTCTTAGTGAGCCTCGCCGAGGCCAGATGGGATCTAGTGATAGTGGATGAGGCTCACAAAATGGCGGCATATGAGTATGGAGGAAAGATATCTAAGACTAAGAGATACAGGCTTGGCGAGGTACTTTCCAAGAACACAAACTTCCTACTATTCCTCACAGCGACGCCTCATAGAGGTGACCCGAGGAACTTCAGGCTTTTCCTCGATCTCCTGGAGCCCGGATTCTTTGCAACCGATGAGATACTCATGGAGTCCATAAAAAACGGGGATAATCCCTTATTCCTGCGTCGCTTAAAAGAAGATTTAAGGGACTTTGACGGCACACCACTATTTCCACCTAGGAAGGTCATAACAATAAAATATCATTTGAGCGATGACGAGAAGAGGCTGTACAATGCGGTGACGGAATACGTAGAGAAGTACTATAATAAAGCGATGGAGAAGGAAAAGAGAAACGTCGCATTCGCTCTTTTGATTCTCCAGAGACGGCTAGCTTCTAGCATTAGGGCTGTAAGAAGATCCTTAGAGAGAAGGAGGAATAGGCTTAAGGAGCTATACGAGAAGGGCAAGATATTCCAGGAAGTCGGATACATAGACGAGGAGGCGATCGAGGATTCGCCGGAGATCGAGAGATGGAGAAGGGAGGACGAGCTTTTAGAGAAGCTCACATCCGCAGAAACGCTTGAGGAGTTGAGGGAGGAAATAGAGAAACTTGAAGAGTTAATAAGGCTCGCTAAGCAGGTGGAGAGAAAGGAGATAGAGACGAAACTAAACGAGCTCAGGAAAGTTATGGAAACAGAGAGGATAAAGGAGACAAAGGAGAAGCTCTTGATCTTCACGGAATCTAAGGATACGCTCGAATACTTAGTCGAGAAGATCCGCAGCTGGGGCTTCTCGGTAACTTATATTCACGGTGGGATGAACCTCGACAGAAGGATAGCAGCAGAACACGAGTTCAGAGATAAGGCTCAAATTATGGTTTCCACGGAAGCTGGTGGAGAAGGTATAAACCTTCAGTTTTGCTGGCTCATGGTGAACTACGATATCCCATGGAATCCCAATAGACTCGAGCAGAGGATGGGCAGGATACACAGGTATGGTCAGCAGTACGAGGTGCACATCTACAACCTCGTTGCCGTAGATACGAGGGAAGGTAGGATACTCGATAAGTTATTTACGAAGCTTGAGGTTATAGGACGACAGCTCGGTCGTGTGTTCGACGTAATAGGCGATGTAATAGCAGCATACCTTCCGGCGGGTAAGACACTTCAGGATCTAATCATAGAAGCCGTGACCAACAAGCGCTCTTTGGAAGAAATCTTACGCGACTTTGAGAGGGTTCCAGACGAAGAAGCCATAAGAAGAGCTAGAGAAGCCATGCTTGAAGGTCTTGCGACACGATACATAGACCTCAGCCGTATAATAGGCGAGACTAGGGTCGCCAAGGAGAATAGGCTTGTACCAGAGTACATCGAGAAGTTCTTCCTTCGGGCCTCTAAGAAGCTTGGATTGAAGGTCGAAAGAAGAAGAGACGGTTTTTGGAGAGTACCTAGAGTTCCATATGAGTTCAGAAGACTCCCCCACAGCTTTAAGCTGAGGTACGGAGAGGTCTTCAAGGAGTACAGCAAGTTCTCCTTCGATAAGAAGGAGGCGTTAAAAGGACAGGCAGAGTTCGTAGCTCCTGGTCATCCGCTCCTTGAGGTTGTTGTCGAGAAGTTAATGGAGAAATATGCGAACGTCCTTGAAAGGGGGGCTATTTTCCTAGATCCTTCTGGGAGCTTAAACGGCTTCATATGGTTCTTCGAAGGCCAGGTGAACGATGGCGCAGGCCGCCTTGCCGGAAAGAGAATTTTCGCAGTATACCAAGATGCTCAAGGAAATGTGAGACAGATATCCCCTTCAATCCTCTGGGATCTAAAACCTTATGAAGGATCAGCATCTGAGGCACTTCAGATTTCCGCCCCAAACGAGGACTTAGTAGTGAATTACGTCATAGACGAAATTCTGCCAGCATACCTCGAAGAGCTTAAAAGACAGCGAGAACACGATGCCGCTATCAAGAGGAAATACGGACTGAGATCACTTCAGGAACTCATTCTGATGTCCGAAGAGAAGTTGGTCGAGTACGAGACAAGACGGACAAAAGGCGAAAACATCCCGGATATGGTGATCCAAAATGAGCGTAGGAACAAGGAGGAATTAGAGAGGAAGAAAGCAGAACTCGAGAAACAAATCGAGGCAGAGATTCACCTTCTGCCATCGCCGCCAAAGATTATCGGGATCGCAGCTGTCGTACCAATGAGCTTCGTGAACGATACTCTTAAAAAAGACAAGGAGGTCGAGAAGATAGGGATGCTGATTGCTATGGAGTTCGAGCGAGCTCAAGGAAGAGTTCCTGAAGATGTTTCCGAGCAAAACCTGGGCTTCGACATACGTTCACGAGCCCCAGATGGAAGCTATCGGTACATCGAGGTGAAGGCGAGGGCTAAGGAAGGAAAGGTAGCTCTCACGCCGAACGAATGGCTCATGGCCCACAGACTGGGAGATGAGTACTGGCTTTACATAGTCACGAACGCAGTCACGGCTCCAGAACTCTACACTATACAGAATCCTGCTGAAAAACTAAAACCAGAAGAAGAGATAAAAATCGTCCGGTATATAGTGTCTGACTGGAAGAATGTGGCGAAGAAGGAGAACGTAGGTGGTTGGAATGGAGGATAAGAGGCTTATAGAGGTTGATTTCCCGCTTAGGGAAGTGAGTGAGGAATCCGTTCGTGAGAAGAACATACGTCACGGACATATTTCTACTCTTCACGTATGGTGGGCTCGCCGTCCATTAGCTGCCTCAAGAGCGACTACTTATGCTGCTCTAATCCCAGCACCTAAGGATAGAGAGGACCTCAGAAGGAAGCTTAAGTTCATAGCCGAACTCTCGAAGTGGGAAAATTCCTTAAATAAGAGCATAATCGAGAAAGCCAGAGGGGATATTCTAGAGTTCTTCGGAGGTAGGCCTCCACGTGTATTGGACTGTTTTGCTGGAGGGGGCTCCATTCCTCTTGAGGCGTTGAGATTAGGTTGTGAAACTTACGCATTAGAGTATAATCCAGTTGCCGTATTGATCCTTAAAGCTGTTCTTGAGTACCCACAGAAATATCGAAATCTAAAGGTAAAGGTCAATAGGAGTGGGATATCGCAGAAGACCCTCGCGGGAGAAGATGCATGTGAAGAAGTACCTAAACTCGTTTACGACGTTAAGAAGTGGGGAGAGTGGATTCTAGAAGAGGCGAAAAAAGAAATAGGTAGGTTTTATCCACAGGATCCAGATGGGAGCATACCTATTGGATATATATGGGCTAGGACTATACAATGTCAGAATCCTTCCTGCCGAGCAGAGATACCATTAATGAGACAGTTTTGGTTAGCTAAGAAGAAAAACAAGAAAGTAGCATTAAAGCTAATCGTGGACAGGAAGAATAAGGAGGTAAAATTCAGTATCGTCAGAGAAAAGGAGATAGACTTTGATCCTTCTCAAGGAACTGTGAGAAGAGCTACTGTTCGATGCCCAGTATGCGGTGCTGGGATTGATGATAAGACTGTTAGAAAGTTATTCCAGAAAGGTAAATCCTCACAGCGGATGATAGTTGTCATTCTACATAAACCTGGACGAAAAGGTAAGACCTATAGACTAGCTACAAAAAGAGATTTAGAAGTCTTTAAACAAGCAGAAAAGTATCTTCACAAGAAAGTTGAAAAACTTAAGGAAAAATGGGATTTTGAACCAATCCCAAACGAAAGCTTACCGCCTAAAGAGACTTTAGGATTCCGGGTCCAACGTTATGGAGTTCTAAAATGGGGAGATTTATTCAATCCAAGGCAAAAGCTTGTCTTAATCACATTTGTGGATAAGGTTAGGGAAGCTTACTACAAAATGTTGGATGAAAATTATGATGAAGAGTATGCGAAGGCTGTCATAAATTATTTAGGTTTGAATTTTGATATTTTTGCTACCTATAATTGCTCGCTGGCAAGATATCGCGGTGATACAGAATCTATAGAACGTATTTTTGACAGACAAGCTTTACAAATGGTATGGGATTATGGAGAAGTAAATCCATTTGGAAGATCAAGAGGAGATTGGTTAGAAATTCTCAAGTTCGGTATTAAAGTTCTAGAAAATTGCTCAAAAATAAGCTCTAAGAATTCACCAAAAGTGTTCCAAGCTTCAGCTACTGAACTACCATTCCCGGATAGTTACTTTGATGCTGTAATTACAGATCCGCCATATTATGATAATGTTCCCTATGGTGATCTGTCAGATTTCTTTTACGTTTGGCTTAAAAGAGCTATAGGTGATATCCACCCCGAACTTTTTGCAACACCTCTTACTCCTAAGTCGAAGGAAATAGTTGCCGATCCTTCTAAGTTTGGCGGTTGGGAGAAAGCCAAACAGTTTTTCGAAGAGATGTTAACTCAATCGTTTAAAGAAATTTATAGAGTATTAAAGTTTAATGGTATAGCTGTAATTGTTTTTGCTCACAAATCCACAGAAGCCTGGGAAACTATTATTAATAGTCTTCTTAAATCAGGCTTAGTATTAACTGCCTCATGGCCCATACATACAGAGATGAGAGAACGACTTAGGGCTCGAGAAAGTGCAGCTTTAGCATCTTCAATTTACATGGTATGCAGAAAGAGAGTTAAAGAAGAAAACGCTTACTTCAATGAAATAAAGGAGGAACTGGAGAAGAGGGTTAGGGAGAAACTTGAACAGTTCTGGGAACAGGGTATAAGTGGTGCAGACTTCTTCGTCAGTGCCATAGGACCTGCGGTCGAAGTCTTCGGAAGGTATTCACGCGTAGAGAAGCTCTCTGGCGAGGAGGTGTCTGTTCAAAAGCTACTCGAATACGTGAGGAGGATAGTTAGTGAATATGCGCTCGAAAGGGTGTTGAAAAATCCTGACCTTGGAGGTGTAGACAACGTGACCCGCTTCTATCTCATTTGGAGATGGACCTTCGGTAACGCTAAAGTTCACTTCGACGATGCTATAAAGCTCTCCCGTCCACTCGGAGTTGAGCTCACAGAGATATGGGATAAAGGAGAGCTCGTGAAGAAGGAGAAGGAGTTCGTCAGAGTTCAAGGCCCTCTTGAGAGGGCTAAGGACCCTGCTTTCATGAAACGGAGAAGGATAACATCTATGATAGATGCTCTCCACTATGCGTTAATCCTTTGGTCTAAGGGACAGAGGGAGAAGATTAAAGAATTCTTAGAGGAAACAGGATATTTGAGGAACGAGATGTTCTGGAGAACTGCGCAAGCTATATCGGAAGTACTTCCAGAAGGGGATAAGGAGAAGCAGCTTATACAGGGCTTTCTATACGGTAGAGAGGAGTATTTGAAAGGGGCTAGAACCAAAGAGCCAAGCCTCTTAGATTTCATGGAGAGGTGAACGGAGTTGAGCCTGCAGCCATGGTGGCAAGTTGCAGTTCCTCATAGAGACATAAGGGAGGGGAAGATAAGCGACTTCGCAGCAGATCTTAATAGTATCCTGAAGGGAGAAGCATCCATAGAGTACGTAGATCCCAAGGTATTCTTCCAGAGAACCCACGTAACTAAGGGGTTGAAGAACATAATTAAGGACGTGTTTCTCTCATTGTCTGGCAAGGAGAGGAGCAAGATCATACAGATCCAAACTCCCTTCGGAGGAGGCAAGACTCACGCTCTAGTAGCTCTTTATCATCTTGCCAAGCATAGCGAACAGGCGTTACATTCTGAAGACGCGAGGAAACTCCTAGAGGAGATTGGGCTAAACGACATACCAAAGATAAACCTTGCGATCTTCGTGGGCACAGTACCCGACCCACTAAAGGGTAAGACTCCATGGGGTGAGATAGCTGAGCAGTTAGGACTATATGAACTCGTAGAAGAACATGATAAGAGGAGGATAACTCCTGGGAGGGAAATAATAGAGAAGATAATAGAGGAGCGTAAGCCCCTGCTCATATTGATTGATGAACTTGCCGAGTACACGGTTAAGGCTAGGGAGTTTGAAGATCAAATCTTCGCCTTCTGCCAAGAGTTAACCGAGGCCATAAAAGCATCTAAGCAGTGTGCACTTGTTTGTACACTACCCTCAAGTGCACCCTATGGTGAGAGAGGAGAAAGAGTTCTAAGTCAGCTGCAGAGAATCTTCGGAAGAATGCAGGTGATCTATACTCCAGTTGAGGGAGAGGAGCTCTATCAGATCCTGAGAAAGCGTCTCTTCGAAGAACTTGGAGAGGAAAGGATCAGGAAACTCGTTGCGAGGAAATACTTCGACCTCTATCAAAGATTGGGAGAGGAAGTGCCACACAATGTACGTGAACCCCATTATAGGGAAAAGATAGAGAAAGCTTATCCCTTCCATCCCGAACTCATAGACATCCTCTTTGAAAGGTGGGGCAGCATACCTACATTCCAAAGAACAAGGGGCGTACTCAGGTTGCTTGCAGAGGTGGTCTTAGACCTCTATGTAAGACAGCACCCATCCCCCCTTATTCAGCCAGCACACATAAACCTAGGTAATCCACGGATAAGGAGGATGTTCATCGAGCACATAGGCGAGGTGTTCGAGTCGGTAATCGCTTCTGATATAGCTGGTAGTGCCGCGAAGGCGGCTAGGATAGACAGGGCCATGGGAACGGAGTACTCCAGGTTCAATATCGCTACTGGTTTAGCGACTTCTATATTCTTCTATTCGTTCAGTGGTGGCGAAAGAAGAGGGGTTACGACACGGAGACTTAGGGTTGCTGTGCTTAGGGAAGAGATACCTCCACCAATCATAGGAGACGCGCTTAGGAGGCTCGAGGATGAGCTATGGTTCCTCCATCACGACGAAAAGAACGATCTCTATTATTTCAGCAACGTGGTGAGCCTCAATAGGGTTATAGTAGACAAGGAAGAGATAATAAATGAGGAAGAAATAGAAAGAGAGATTAGGAAGCGCGTAGAGAGGATAGCGGGAAGGGATTTCGAAGTCTTCATATGGCCCAAGTCGAGTAGCGACGTTCCAGATAGTAGGAAACTCAAGCTCGTCATACTCCCTCCAGATCTTATGGCAGGCACTGAAAAAGCTAGGAAGTTCATTCAAGAGATGATCGATAGATACTCTGAGGGTTTCAGGGTGTACAAGAACACGCTAATATTCCTATTGGTGGATCCAAACGAGTATGAAGGACTAAAAGGAATGACCCGCCGCTTCCTAGCGTTGAACGCCATAAAGACTGATAGAGGCACAATGAGTAGACTGACCGACGAGGACAAGACTCGTGTAGTTCAGAGGCTAAAGGATGCCGATGCCTCACTTTGGACGAAGGTCCTCTCGACCTATAGATACATGGTCAAAGCTTCGGAAGATGGCTTCAAAGAATACAACTTAGGCATACCAACACTTGGAGAGAAGCCTGACCTAGCTAAGAGGGTTAAAGAGTACCTTAAGGACCAGGAGGCTTTGTTAGATAAAATATCACCCAAGGTGTTGTTGGAGAAGACCCTCGCAAGGGAAGAAGAGCGCAAGAGCGTAGCTGAGGTTTGGGAAGCCTTTTTAAAGTTCCCAAGCCTTCCCATGCTGGAAAACGAGTCAGTCCTTAAAAACGCCATCGTACAAGGGGTTAAGAACGGGGTTTTTGGTCTTTTAATCGACGAGAAGATCAAATACTTAGAGGACATCAGCCCCATCGATATAACAGGCGATGCTATAATAGTTAGAAAAGACATTGCGCAGAAGATTAAGGAAGAAGAGCTGGAGGAAGCTAAAGAAGTTTCACGAGGTCCCGAAGAAGTGGGTCCAGAAGGACCAACACCACCAATATCTACTCGAGGACCCATAAGAAGATACTCGGTAAGAGCTGTTATCCCTTGGGATAAGTTATCGGATGTGGTGCGCGGTGTCTTTAGGCCATTGAGTCGTGAAGGGGCTCAAATATCGCTGGAGGTGAAAATAGACGCGAAGTCTGAGAAGGGGATTAACAGAAATACCCTGGAAAATATTGTCAAGGAGACTTTGAAACAGATTGGAGCAAGCGTATTAGAAGAGGAGGAAGAATAGGAGTCTCAGGAAGCTAGATAAAAGGGATAATAAGGTCGGTTAGTAAACTGGAGAAGTTTAATTTGAATGAATTCTGAACTGCTATCTATGCATTCGACATTAATGGAGGACACTATCTGAAATTTATTAGAATAAGACGCGTTTTGTTGTAAGGGGATCAATATGCCTATTTCAAGAGAGGAGTTTGAAAAGGGCAGGACTCAAGATACAATAAAAGCACGAATCGAAAAGTTACTGGAAGATGGGCGGGCTTATACGCTTTTTGAAATGGGAGATTATCTGTTTGGAAGACCACACGATCTTCGGAATGCTGTTCTCAGACTTGTAGAGATGCTTGTTATCAGGCAGGCTCTAGAAGACCTGATGCGTGAAGGCGTTATAGAGGCAAGAGAAGTAGAAACAAGAACTGGTAAAGAAACGTATTATGCGCTAAAAAGAAGAACTTTATAATTCTTGATACACTCTGTGATAGTCCGAGTTCGTAAATCATAAAAGAGAATATACTCCGAAAACCTCTAATTCAGATAACATCTATTCCCTTACATTTATAATTATACTTTTCTATTCTTCAACTGTTATAATCTAATTCCTCTATAATGTTCCTCAACTCCTTCTCTATTCACTCTGTATTCTCCCATGACTCTCTGCACTTCTTGTGTAGCCTCATCAATCCTAATCTTGCAGCTTGATAATGACTCCACATGATAATGACTCTATTACCGCCATTCCGCTATGGTCCATTGGTGTGCATATGGGCCTATGTATATTCCCGTTCGTCCGAGTATCTGATCTACTTGGTAGTAGGGTTTCGCTCTGTACACCTCTTCAAGCTTTTTGAGTATGAATGAGACCGCTTTAATCCTCTCTGGTAATACTTTTAACAACTCTCTTACTGTCATTTGGGTAGCATCTATGCTACAACCTAGCCATGGGGTTTTCATGGAGTAGTCTATCCATAGGTGGAGGTAGTCTATATTTAGCTCCTCATTAGCCTTTTCTACGGCTCTCAATCCTCTGAGCAGTCCCTGGTAGGTCTTAGGCGCAAATTTCCATATCAGTTTCCTTATTGATCTGAGCTTATTTTTATCTAACATGTTAAACGAGCTGTCCTCGAGCCATATCCTCTTCATCTCGCTAAACCAGTTGGCATTGATCTTTCCGTGTTTCTTTTCGTACTCTTCGTATGAGTAGATTAGATTCCAATCTAGGCGCCAGTAGTAGGCTACTCCTATATGTAGACAGTACTTATCTGTTCCAAATGGAGTTCTTCTCCAGGGCCCTCTTCCTACTATGTATACTGGGTGCTTTGGCATTGATAGTATCTCTGCTCTCATAACTCGGTAGTATTCCACTCTGTCTTCTATCTCTGATCTAGTGAATCTTAGGGTTCTTAACTTTCCTATCCTTAGGATTTCTGCTTCACTAATATCTTTGTAGTCTAATTCTACATAAAATTGCCTGAAACTACCGATGCTCTCTTTCATGAATTTTGCTAGGTAGACTCTATATCTTGAGCTATCTATTTGTTTAAGTCTCCATTTCTTCGGGATTATGTCATTAATCTTTAATAGTAGTTTTGTTATTTCATAGGCTGCTCTAAGTATGGTTTTATCATCCATATGCCATATTTCATCAAGTGATACCTCTTCGTTCATGTGGTTTCACCCATCTTACTATATATGAGTTCAGTTATATCCGTCCATGTCCCATTCTTATCTCTAATAAGTGCCTTTATGAGAGCTATACCCTTAGTGTAGTCGTGTTTCATTGCAATAGCTATTCCATAGAGACAATCTCTATATTCTCCTGCAAAGCGCTCGTTAACCTGCTCTATAACATGTTCGATAGCTTTAGAAAAAGTGCTTTTGAATGATACTTCAATGAATGCAACATATTCTTTTCCAAGCTTAATCTTGAAATCTACGTCTCCAATTCCCCTATATTCCCCAAAGTGCTCAGCCTTAAGACTATTTACAGGGACTTTCAGTATTTCAGACAATGCTTCTAATACTGCATGGATATTGTGCTTGACTATATTTTCCCCTACAAGACCTATCATTTTCGTAGATATCAATCCATACTTTAAAGTATTGACTGTCTCCCTTTTAAGTGCCACTCCGATAGTACTACTTTCCACTATATCGTATGTGAACGGATACTTTACCGGAACAAAGTCGTTCTTAGGCAGCTGTACTATAAATGGTCTCTCTCCTTCTAAAGGGCAGTCTATCTT